>Ga0182012_10002691_pt1 | contig 19168 bp, 16 predicted proteins | sample 612S2SmetaG_FD_120486 | JGI IMG/M metagenome (GOLD analysis project Ga0182012, IMG submission 120486) | Permafrost microbial communities from Stordalen Mire, Sweden - 612S2S metaG | ecosystem: Environmental > Terrestrial > Soil > Wetlands > Permafrost | place: Sweden: Stordalen | collected...
CCGCGCGCCTGCCCGCCCCGACGGGCGTCATCCGGGCCGGCTCGATGGAGCTTGACGACCTGGAGCGTGTGGCCGCGGGCCAGCACGGCGGCGGGGTGGTGGTTGGGATCGGCGGCGGCGCGGCGCTCGACACCGCCAAGTTCGTCGCCTGGCGCCGTAGCCTGCCCCTGTTCCAGGCGCCATCAATCACCTCGGTGGACGCGGCCTTCACCGACGCCATCGGCGTGCGCGTGATCGCGCGCGCGGGCTACGATCCCTATGGCGCCTCGCGCTTTCTCACGGCGCTCGGGAAATCCTCGGAGCTGCGCGCCGCCCTCTACAGCAAGAATAAATCCTCGATCGATTTCGACATTCTTTCGACCCATCCCTCTACGCCGGATCGCGTGGCGCGGGCTGTCGCGGCGGCGCGCCAGATTGGAGCTCCGGGAATCGGTCAGCGCGATCGCGAGGGCTATCTCGCGGCGATTACCGGGGTCGCGTTTGGCGACGATCCCGCCGAAGGTTACGTGCGCGCGCGCGTGTTCACGCATCCGCGGTTGGGCTTCACCTTCGTCGCGCCCGAAGGCTTCCTTCTCGAAAATTCCGCCGAAGCCGTATTTGGCGTCCGCGAGAAGGAAAACGAAGCGTTGCGTCTCGACAGCGTGCGAGCGCCGACCTCCCAGTCGCTGGAAAGCTACGTCGCGTCGGGCTGGGTCGACGGCCTGTTACGCTCTTCGGTGCGGCGCTTGGAGGTAAACGGTTTGCCCGCCGTGACAGCCACCGCTCGGGCTGGCGAATGGAACTTCAGGCTCGCGGTGATCCAACTGGACAACGAGGTCTATCGCCTGATTTTCGCCATGCGCGCGCTCAACGAAGACACCGAGCGTCGCTTCGACGCTTCGATCGCGAGTTTCCGCCGTCTCACCCCGCAAGAAGCCGACGACGTGCATGGTCTCAAGATCGCGGTGGTGACGGCCGCGCCCGGCGACACGATCGACACATTGGCGGCGCGCATGGTCACGCCAAACCGCCCAGTGGAGTATTTTCTGCTGCTTAACGAACTGGATCCCGGCGCGGCGATAATTCCTGGAGAACATTACAAGATCGTAACTGAATGACCGCGCCGGCGCTGAAGGCTGGCCTTGGCCCATGTTCGGTCCGTAATGCGTGCGACGGGGGGCAATCATCGATGATAATGGTGCGCGTAAGGGGAACAATAGAACGCGAGAGCCCCCGAAAGATCAATCTTTGGAGCCCTCGAAGCTCGCGTTACCTCCGACTCGCGACGACGACCTCCTCATTCTTCCGATGACGGTTCCGGCGCCTTCCCCGAGCCATCTCCCTCGAAAGTTCGGGCCTGCATTTTCCGCCATTCCTCGGGCCAATGCTCATCATCCCACGCCGTGACAGGTTTCGGTCGCGCGGGTCGCGGCGGGGCTGCCGGTTGGCGAGATGGGCGCGGTTCCGATGGGCGCGGCGGCGCGGTCGTCGTCGCCCCCGCTCGGGGCCGCGCCGGAGCCGCCCGCGGCGCTCGCGCCTCCCTCGCGGCCTCACGCGGATCGCTAATCAAATCGTCCCGCGGAGGGATTAACAGCGCGCAGAGGAAGGCGAATAGCGCCATCATAGACCCCGTGCGAAGGGGATAATCGGCAATGGAATGGAACAGCAGAAGAAGGATGGCCAATGTCGACGCGCGGACAAGGAACCTGTCGATTTGGAGCCCGCCCACGTATGAGCGCCGCCACACTTGAAGGGATCGCCACAGCAGCCAAGCGACAAAAAGCAGGATAAGAATCAACCCGGCGGCACCGGTTTCGAGCCAGATTTCGAGAAAATCGTCGTGAGCGTGGTTGGCGTAGCCTCCAGCCATCAAATCCCGCGGCTTTTCGAAGGTCGCGTAGACCGGAACGAAAGAGCCGACCCCGGCGCCGAAAGGCATGAAGGTTTTTGCCGCTTCGATCGTGTTGCGGGCGAACGCGATGCGAGCGTCCGGCGCCGTTTCGATCGCGAATCTATCCAAAGCGCGGTAAAGCGAAAATTGAATGGACAGAACCGCCGCCAAACTCGCGGCTCCAACCATCAACCAGGTCGGACGCATGCCGTTCGTCGCGCGTTGCCCCTGTCGAATTAGCAGGAACGCGCCAAACAGCGCGCCTAGGGTCAAAATCATGCCGGCGCGCGAACGGGTCACGACCTGCGCTCCGATCAGCACTGTCAGGATGCAGAAACTCGCAAGCTGCGAAACGATCGAGGCCGTGCTGAACTTGTTTCGATTTTTTTCGAGACCGAAGGCGATTCCATTGTTTCCAGTCCAAGCCGCCGCCAATAATGTGAGCGTATAGAGCATCGCCGCGAAGTGGTTCCGATTCGCGAAAAAACCCACGGCCTCTTGGGCGTTGGTGTACTCGAAGAACCTTAGGGGACTCGACGGACCTTGAGCCACCTGCGTCAATCCCAAGAGAACACTCAAAAATCCCATGGCGAGCGCGACGAGGCTCAAAAGCCTGCGTTCGGCATAATCAAGCTGAAGCACGCCGAGGAAGATGGCGAAAGTGGGCAATAGAGAAAGCACGCTCAGCCAGGTCGCCGCCGGCGCCAAGCTCAGAGGCGCCCAGGGAAGGCCGCGATTGATCAATTCGTAAGGCGCTCCAAGGATCGCCCGTCCGGGCAACGCAATCCATATCGAGGGCGGAAGCGGCGCCAATTGCGCCAAGGGAACAGCCAAAATCGCGGCGCAAAACAACAGGGAGTAAAGTTGCCCACGCGATAGCGAACCGGTCCCGGCGCGCCACAGAGCGACGACAAGAATTGGAACCGAGACAAATTGCAGAAGCACGTCCGATAGGAACCCACCTCGGGTGCCGCCTCCGAATAGGACCGCGAATATCACGCCGAGGGCGCAAAAGTAAAAGAGCGCGCTAATCTGCTCCCTCATCCGCGGTTGCGAAGAACTCACGATCCACGCCTATCTGCTTCGTAAGATCCAATTGGGGTGGTGAGCGTGCCGCGCCAGGGAAGTCTAAAGCGCCTAAAGTCCATTGTTCCTTCCTTTGTTCGCGGCCGAATGGGCGAGACGTTCCTCGCGCTTTTTGACGGCCGGCGTCCGCGATCACGTTCCATCGCAATCAACGGAACGCGGATGGTTTCCATGGTTCACGAAATGCCCCGTCCGCCATTTTTCGCCGAGCTCGCAAGCGATGATGGTCGACTTGAAAGCTGGGAGAGCGGAATACGCGCGGCCTTCTTCGGTTTCTCGAAGAGGATATCGATCCCCTACGGAGCATGAACGCCAATCAGCGGGTCGCCTCCGACATCGCCCATTCGATCGGGTCCGATCCGAAAACGCAAGAGCATTTTCCTAACCGCTCGGATAAAACTCAGATATGCGGCCCCGAGTCTTTATGAAAAAGAACAATAGGAAATGCCGTGATCACGAATTATGGCGCGCGGGAGGTTTCGCGATACCCTCCCATCGAGCAACCGCATGTCCAGCTCTCAGAGCGCCCGCGTAAATCCCATCATGGCACCACGGATCTAACGTTCGCCGCCACCGGCACGGTTTTCAATAAGCTCTGGAAGATGAATTTTCCGGTGGAGGTCGGCACGACGACCACGTCGCCGTTCTGCAATGGCGGATCTGGCGCCTCTCCTGATCTTATCGAGTCGATATTGTATTCCAAACCGCCGCGTTGACCGTCGTGGGTACGGAACACCATCACGTCCGAGGAGGCGTAGTCGCGATCCGGACCTCCGGAAGTGGCGAGAGCTTGCATCAAAGTCATTCTGCCACGAATCGGAAAGACGCCGGGCGATCTCACCGATCCTTCGATGGTCACGCGCTGGCTGTTATATTCTTTGACATAAATATTGACTTGCGGGTTTTTCAAATAGCTCGCGCCAAGCCGTCTGGCTAGCTCGTGCTCGACTTCCTGCGACGTCAAACCCGCAGCCTGCATTTCGCCTATCAAAGGCAAATTGATCGTTCCGGAATCGGAGACCTGAACATTGCGCGTGAGTTCCGGCACTTTGAACACGACGATTTCGAGAACGTCTTGCACGCCGATCTGATAAGTCGCGCTTCCCGGCGACAAAGCCGCCGCGTCCGCGCCAACTTTCCGCGCCAATTGCTGTTCTCCCGCCGCTTGCGCCGAATTCGCTTCGGGACTTCGAATCGTCGACTCGCATGCGGCAAGCACGGCGACGCCGCCAAATAGCATCGCAAATCTCAGCGCGGTTAGTGGCGTGCACATCTTCTCGATTCTCCACTATCTCGACGCCTGTCGAGCTTTGACTAGGGGAATTTGATAAAGTTTTAGTTGAAGAGCGCGGTCGACTGTGATGGGCGGAATTCGGTCTGTCGTCATTTCCGCTGGATCGAGAGATTGGCGAAGCGAACGAGCCCCGCGACCAATTGCTCGGAGGAAGTTCGCGCGGCGAGGTCCAACCGCACTGTTTGCACCTCGCAGCCGATCGAAGGAACCTTGAAGTCGAATTCGAATTGCCTCTCTTCCGGGAAGGTTCCCAATATCATCTGACTTTCTCCGATCGCGCTCCCTCCAAAACAGAGCACGCTCCATTGCATTCCACGCCGGCCCGTGACGCTTCCCTCGTAGGAGCCCGTCAATCGATAGACGCCCGGCGGTAGAATGACCATCTGCCAGACGCCGCCAAAGTTCACGCGCCCCTGTCCGAATTCGACGGACAAAGCGTTCTTGTCGGGGGAGTCGGGCCGCGGAGCGATATCGACGAACGCGCCATCCGCCTGCTCCAACTTCCAGTCAAAAAGAGTTCCGGAGGGCTTTGTCTCGAACCCGCCATTAAACAATAATCCGCTATGCGCCAGCTGCTCTGGCGGCAAAAATTGCCGCCAGACGAAATATGCAAATTTATAAAATTTATGCTGGAATAAAAATCCAATATAGCCTTGCAATTCACCCGGAGTTGGCGGGGCGTCCGTATCTTTGAGACTCAATAGAAGTTCCAGCGGCGTACGCACGTCGGTTATGGCCATTCCGGGTTCAATGAAAAACCAAAATCGCCACGGCGGATTAGTGGCGAACAGCTTCTTGATCACCTTCTTGCCGACATCATCTTCCGCCATGTGTCCGAGGACAGGCAACGCAAATTTATAAAAATCCTGATGCGCTCTGAGCAGGACGTCCGCGTAATAGGCCGCGGAGCGATAATCCTTGTTTTGAAAACTGCTCCGCATCGTCCAATCGACCGCGATGAGTTCCTGGGAGGAATATCGCGCCGCCGTTTGCATCGCTCTCGTCGCCTTGGCGTCGTCGCCCGTTCGCGCCAGCAACTGGCCCAGCAAACGTAGAGCGCGCGCATTGAGCGGAAACTCAGAAAGCGCCTCCTCCAACCGTCCACGTGCTTCGTTCAGTGACTTAGTCGTGAGATTCTTGTCGAACAGAATGGCTTTTTCAGCGAGAGCGACAAGCGCCAATGGATCGCTCGAGTTTAACGACAAAGCGGTCTCAGGCTCGGTCTGAGCGAGATAAGCGACCAAACTCCGGGAGATGATCAGCCAGACGAGCACTGGCGCCAGCAACGCCAAGAATCCCATGCAGGCCAAGGGGGGCCGGGCGAGCGCGCGCCGTTTGTTCTTGCGCGAATAATCCGATGGCGACATGTTCAAGCTTTGAACATTCGTGTCGATCCGCCCGCGCCCGCTTCGGCGAAAGAATTCCTCTAGCCCTAGTCATCGAGTTCACCCATCAATAACAGCAGAAGGCGATGGAGAAAGCTGTCGTTCTTACGCTGCTGAACTCTCTCCGTCCGCGCTGGCGGATTTATTGCCGCCATGGTCGTGAAATCTTCATAAAGCGTCGCCTCGCTAGATTCTGGAATGGCCGACATATCCATGAACCACTCGTCGGGTCGAGGATCTTGTTCCGCTTCGCCAGAGGCGTGGGCGATGTCGTAGGCGGCGCGCTTTTCCGGCGTCTTGAGGTCGTTCCACGCCGTTGTGACCCGCGTCACGAAAATCGACCTTTGAGCGTTTTCACTAACGTCCGGGTGCAGCCATCGAAGGAGCAGCGCGAGATTTTGACGCAATTGAGACGCCGTCGCGTCCGGCCCCAAGCCCAATATATGATAGCTGTCGGCGCCCGGCCTCAACAATATTTGTTCGATAAAAAAAGCGGCCGCTGCTCGCAGTGTCTCCGGTGATTTTCCGGTCAAGACGATCGCCTCTCGCGTCGCCTCTTCGTCGTTCGCCGCGATGCGCAGCAAAAATGGAACGCCATGGGGAAGCGGTCCAGTCCTCAGCGAGCGGACGCGCGAAGGGATCAACATCAAGTCGACCGCCACCCTTAATGCTGTCACGTCGCTCATCGGCCAACATCTTGCGCGTTATTTGAGCGACGCGCGCCGCCATCCTTCAATTGAGGATGATCATCGTCCTCCGCGAAGTCCTCCGATTTGTTTTCCAATTCGTCATTGACGTCCTGACCGTAGCCATACCCGTAGCCATAGCCGTAGTCATAGCCGTAATTGGCGGTCTTCGCGTCGAACTTGGTGACAACCGCGCCGATAATCGGGGTCCGCGAACTCTCCAGTCGTTTCAAAGCGACCCGGACCGGGCCGATACGTGTTTGGCCGGCGGCGACGACGAAGATCGTCGCATTGACGGCCGCAGACAGCAATGGCGCGTCGGCCAATCCCAGGACGGGCGGCCCATCGATGACGACGAGATCGAACACCTCCAATCCTCTTGTAAGCAAGGTCATCAGCCGCGAACCGACCAGCAAGTCGGCCGCGTTGGGCGGCAATGGCCCGGAGGACATGAAGAAGAGATTTTTGTGCACCGTCCGCCTTATCGCATCCGGAGGCGAACAGCTCCCCGTCAGATAATTACTGAGACCAACGCTGTTTTCGACGCCAAGCTTCTTATGCAGCGACGCATTGCGAAGGTCTCCGTCGACCAGCAGGACATTGAGGCCCATCATCGAAAATTGCCTGGCGATCGCCAGGGATGTGACCGACTTGCCTTCGGATGAGGCGCAGCTGGTCACGCAAATCGTTTTCGGCAGACCAGCCTCGGTGGAAAATTGCAGCGCCGTGCAAAGCGAACGATAAGCCTCCGCGAGGGCCGAGCGCACGTCGGCGAACTCCGCTTCGACGGTGGACGGAGGTTTGATTTTCGGGATGACGCCCAGTGTCGGTAGGCCGAAAAGCCTTTCCGAATCGTCGGGAGAATGAATGCAGTCGTCGAGGTATTCAAGAAGGTAGGCGGCCACGAAAGCCACGCCGAGCCCAAGGACAAGGCTGAGAGCGAGCGCGCGCGACATGACCGGAGACGACGGCCCCCCCGGCAGCTCCGCCTTGTCGATGATGAACACGTTGTTGGCGCCGGAGCCGCCGGCGACGTCGACCTCTTTCATTCGCTGAAGAAGCCCCTCATAAAGATTTCGGTTCGAGTCCACCTCTCGTTTTATGATATTATATTCGATGCTGCGCCTTTGAAGATCGAGCGCGTCCGCGCGTAGCGTCTCGATTCTCTTCGACATCTCTCTTTCTTGGCTTAACGACGACTCGTAAAGCGCTTTCATCGAAGATTGAATGGTCTTGACCTCGGCAGCGAGTTGGTGATCTACTTCTTTAATTTTATTGGTAATTGAACCTGACTGGGATAGTTTGGCTGAAAGGTTTCCGATTTTTCCTCGAACTCCGTCACGAGCAGATTCCGCCTGGCTCGCAAACCGTCGATGACGTTATTTGTCAGCAATTGCGGAAGATTGATCGCGGTCGCGCTTTGGACCTGCTTCCAGAGCTGTTCATTCTTGATGCGCTCCGCGATAATGTTTCCCAGCGCCGTGTTCGCGGCGGCCAAATTGGATTCCGCGATCGAAGCCTTATCCGTTGTCGCGACGATTTGTTCCTTCTGCGCGAACTCCAACAGCGTCTTTTCGGATTGCTCAAGGCGCAGCTTCATTTGCGCTACTTGGTCGTCAAGAAAAGTCTTCGCGTAGGAATTCGCCTGGAACCGCTTGTCGAGGGTGGAGGCGATGAACGCCTCGGCGTAGACTTGGGCGATTCTTTGCGCTTCCGTCGGCGAGGCGTCGGTATATGTAATGTCGACCAGGCGCGAGCCGGAAACTGGCCGAACCGAACGGTGGCTCAGAACGACGCCGACGGCGGCGGCCGCGCGATCGGCGCTCCCGATGCTTTTGTCCGCCTGAGCCGCCGACTTATCCCCTCCGCGAAACATCCCCAAAAGCGAAAATTGTTTGGGTTTCAGAAACGCCGTGTCGTTCCCGAGCCGGGCCATGGACACCACACGTTCCGCGAGGCTGCGACTTTGAAGAAGCTCGTACTGCGTTCTCAGGAAATCGCCGTCGCTGGAATCCGACGGCGTGACGCTGCCGTTTTCGATGATCTTGCTAACACTGCGGTCGATCTGAATCCGGACCGCCGACGTGTATTGCGGGATCGACATCAGCGTCTGCAGCCAGCCGATCATCACGAAGGCCGAAATGATGCTTCCAATTAGCCATTTGCGCTTCTTTACGATGCGCCAATTTTCGCGCAGATCGACGCCCGCGGCGTCTTGAAGTTCTTTCTGCCTTGGCGCAAATCCCGCGAGTTGCCCGTCACCGCGGCGTGGCGCCGAAACCAGATGACCGCCCGACCCCGAGCCGTCGATCGGAAGGCGGTTATCGTCTGGCGAATTCTGTTCGGCGTTGGTCATTGTTTCACGTCGCGTTCGAGCATTCGTCAGTGGGTCAAGCAAAGAGGCGATCTAGGATGAACGCTAGCGAACATCTGCCCGGATGTTAGGACGCTGCTGTCTTGGGGGCGCATCCCCTCGTCGGTGGTTTACCCGTTCGCGCCCGTCGCGGTCTCCATGCTCTCGGTCCGCCCTTGACGGTTTGACGGTTCAAGGCGCCCGGGCGCGCCGGCCGACTCGTCATTTCGGAATCATTCCGAAAAGATGAGTCGGAAACCCTGCTCGGTCTTTTCACAAGCGCCGCCGCGTCCGCGAAAACGGCTCTCATGGTCGTCCTTGCGGAACTTCATCCACCATGATTCAACTCATTTCCAGACTGGAGTGAAGCTATTGATAGAAGGATCGCAACCAGTCCGCAAGACGGCTCGAAACACGACCATCTTCGCTTCTCGCGGCGCCGAAGGGCCCGCGCGAAGCAGCACGTCGGTCGCGAGTCGGGCGCCGGGTCTCGCTGAAATCCACGCGCGCCAGGGCCCCGCCGGGTTGCGGCAGCCGAGAGGGCGATTCGTCGGAAAGAACGCCGCGTGGACGCGTAACGACGAGATGGTTGGCTTCTTCCTCTCCCACCCATTTCGCGGCGACTTCCCGGCCTTCCCGCAAATTGGGGCGCCGTCTGCCCACGCCATGAGCATCGGTGGCGAGAATGTGGACACGCCCTTCCTTCATCATTTTCTCGGCCCAATATAGCGGGCCTCGCCCGAAGACGCCGGTAAGCGATCCAGCCGTGACCTGCATCCAAACCCCGGCGTCGCACATTTGTTCCATGATCGGATAATTGGCCTCGATCCAGGTCAGCCTCTCGGGATGCGTCAGCACCGGCACGTAGCCTTGCACCAAAAGGCTGAAAAAGAACTCCTCGATTCTGGGTGGCGCGACATGATGCGGCGGCTCCACGAGGACGTAGCGCGTATCGGCGAGAGACAGAATATGTCCCGACTTCAATCTGGACAGGAAATCCGGAACCAAATGGGCGTCGGCTCCCGTTGTCAGTTGAAGCGCGATTCCATGCTCGTCGAGAGCCCGCTGGAACTGGGCGATCGCGAGACGAATTTGGGGACCCGTATTATTGTATAAGCCCGGAAGGATGTGCGGCGTGCATGCCTGCACCTCCACGCCATTGGCGACCGCCATTCGAGCCATTTCCAACGCGACGCCAATATCCGCAGCGCCGTCGTCGATGCCTGGTAAGATGTGTGAGTGGAGATCGATCACGAAGACCTGCCATGAAAAGGGGTTATAGCCCGGCGATTTCACCGAACCGTTTCGCTCGACTTTCGAACTGGATTGATTGACCCCAAAGTGTATCAGACATAACAGTCGGGCTCAAAGTTGTCGATTTTGCGAAAGTCCGTCTGTCCCCATTGCCGGCTCGTCCCGCCGCGCGCCACGCCACAGATGATCGCGTGGGCTTATACCCTCGAGTAAATGTGAAAATGCGACTCGCGAACAAAGAAAAACCCGCGACTCCCGTGTCGCGGGTCGAAAATAGCGGTTAGCGCCAAAAACCCTGACGTTTCAATGTCACGGGCTGGCGGGATGATGCGGATAAGTCCACTGATTCTGCTGAGGCCAGTCCCTGCCGCCCCGCCCGCCGTCATTATTATTAGATGGATTCGTCACTAGCGCCGTCCCGATGCCGTTGTTGTTGTTAGAGGAGCTCGTCGCCAGCGCCGCCGCGATGCCGCCACCGATGAGCAACGCTCCAGCGCCCAAATAAAGCCCTTGATCGCCGGCGAACAATTCCGGATCTCCGGCGTTTGGATCAATCCCGCATGGCACAGGATGGCCGTTGGCGTCGCGCACAATCTGCCCGAGTTTGTCAACCAGCTGATGATCGATACAAGACGACGCTTCCGCCACCTGAATCCCGACAGTCAATGCTAACGCGCATCCTAATACAGTGGCGCCACGGGACATGCGTGTCTCCTATAAAAACCTAGCCCGCCGTCCAATCAGCGGACAACCAACCAAGACATTGATCTTTCATCGACTCTGTAATCCAAAACACGGCGGAGGTCAAGATTGCCAGCCTCGCGACGGCGCGCGACGGGTTGGTCACCATCGCCCCGCGCGCTTGTTCCAGGCCCACAGCAGATCGGCGAATCGATCGTAAACGAATCGGGTGAGCCAAATGGCGCCGGGTGCCCCGAACAGGCTAGCCAGCCAGGCTTCGCCGGGGGTCGCGCGCCAGACCGCGACGACGACATCAGCGCCGACCAGCAAGGCGCCAGCCCGGTCGACCGCGTGCAGGCGCCGGCGCACGTCGTCCACGCTGGCGCCGCACGCCTTCAGAGCTTCCGGCTCCAAATTAATGTCGCGAAATTCGATCTCCCCGGCGGCGACCGCGGCGCGCAGCCGTTCCCTTTGCCGGGATATGCCGGCATCGCACACCGGACATTTGCTGTTATGCCAAATGGTCAACGCGGGCTTGCTCACGATCGCCACCCTACAGGCGAAACTCTCCGGCGCAAATGCGCCGGCGCATCGCCGCGTCGAGCGGAACGTAGCTGCTCACGCCCGGCCGCGCGAAATATAGCGCCCCCCCGATCCCTTCCGCCTCGAATCCTTGCGCGGCGAGGGCTTGCTTCTTGTGCTTAAATGTTTCGGTTGTCTCGAGAGTTTCGCAAAGGCGCAAAAAAAGAGGCCGGGCGTAGGACGGGAGAGCCGCGTCGACGCTTTGACGAAGCCGGTCGAGATCGAAATCATCGCCCACCGCCAGCGCCGCCATGCCAGCGCGTCCATCGAAACCCGGCACTTCGACCCCATAGACATTGGCGTCGCGCACGCCCGGGCAAGCGGCGAGAACCTGCGCGACCTCGAAACTCGACACGTTCTCGCCCTTCCAGCGAAAACTATCCCCTAGGCGATCGGAGAAATAGAAATAGCCGCGTGCGTCCTTGCGCATGAGATCGCCGCTGCGCATCCACGCGTCGCCGGGCTCGAAGACATCGCGCAGGACCTTCCTGTCGGAGTCTTCCGGGCTGACATAGCCGTCGAAACTGGCGCTGGAGCTTTCCCGCGCTTCGATCCTGGCGACGGCTTCGCCCGTTTCGCCGACGCCGAGGCGTATGCAGAATCCGTCCGTACCCCGCGCCGGCGCCCGCGTCGCTTCGTCGATAGCGACGAGCGCGATCTGCAAGCGATGCGCGAGAAAGGCGGGAACGCGGCCTATGGCGCCCGGCTCGCCTTCGACGTTATAAAGCGAGAAATTGCTTTCGGTCGCGGCATAAAATTCGAGAATGCGCGGAATATCAAAACGGCGTTGGAACCGCGTCCACACATCGGCGCGCAGCCCGTTGCCGACGACGAGCCGCAAGCCGTGCCGCCGTGCCGCCTCGCAATCCGGCGCATTGAGCAGATACCGGCAGAGTTCGCCGATATATTGAAACATCGTGCACCGCGACGTGGCCATGTCGTCCCAGAAGCTTGAAGCCGAAAAGCGCTCGCGCAACACGACGCAACCTCCCGCCAGCAAGACCGACCAAACAGCGACGACGCCGCCGACGGAATGATACATGGGCAGGCAATTATACATGCGATCATTCGGGCCCGCGTTCGTCAACCCGGAAAACCATAGGCTCCAGTTCATCAACTTACGGTGTATGACGATGGCGGCTTTGGGAAGGCCCGTCGTTCCCGATGTGAAAATATAGAGCGCGCGATCACCTAACGTGACTTCGCGCCTTTCTTCATCGGCCAGCGGCGCGCCGGAGAGACCGGCCACGTCGGCCTTGAGGCCTCCCACGAATCTTTCGCCGTCATGGACTAAGACGCGGATAGACGTATCGAGCATTGCAGCCGCTTCACGGCAGGCCGGGGCGAGCGCGTCGGAGACGATCGCGCTCCGCGCCCCAGCGACGCGCAGACAATGAGCGAGGGCCAGCGCCGAAAGATGCGTATTGAGCAACGCCACGACCACGCCGACGCGCGTGAGCCCGAGCCAGATCGCGGCGTAATCGGCGCAATTGCCCATCAGCAGGGCGACCACATCGCCCTTTTGCAATTCCTCGTCCAACGCCCAACGAGAATAACGATTCGCGCGCTCGGCGAATTGCGTGAATGAAAGGCGCTCGCGGTCGTCGATCACCGCCGCCTCGGAACCTCGCGCGGCGACGACCTCATCGAAGGCCGCGGAAAGAATGCGGCTGTGATCCTGCTCGATCGGCGCGACTCTTTGCAACGCGCGCAGCCAATCCTTGTTGGCGGAGCTTTTTACCGCCGTCGCCGAATTGGCGCGTCCGGAAGTCTCATCGGTCATCGGTAGGTCGCCGTTGGAGGAGATTCAAATGCATTAATCGAATTCGATAGAAGGTCCGCGGAGCAAAAAGCCAATTTATGCGCCGCGCGTAAAGAGTGAAAGAGTCGCGAGCAGTTAGGGTTACTACCCTCATTCGCTCGCTATTTCGGTAAGGAGAGGGATTATTGACGCGCCCCGTTCAGAAGTTCGGGTCACGGCGCCGAGCGGGGCTTTAGGACACGTATTCGTCTAGTCGCTCGAAAAAATCAACGGAAAGGCGCGTGGATGCGTAGCGAAACCATCGCCGTGCACGGTGGCTTTGATCACGACCCCTCGACCAAGGCGGTCGCCGTTCCGATCTACCAGACGGTCGCATATGAATTCGACAGCGCCGATCATGCCGCGGCGCTGTTCGATCTCGAAGCCGAGGGCTATCGTTACAGCCGGATCGCCAATCCCACCAACGCGGTGCTGGAAAAGCGCGTCGCCGAGCTCGAAGGCGGCGTAGGCGCCCTCAGCGTCGCCACTGGCCAGGCCGCGCTTTACTATGCCTTGGCCAATGTCGCCGACCACGGCGGCAACATCGTCGCGGCGCCGACGCTCTACGGCACGACCCACACTCTGTTGCAGCACGTGCTGCCGCGCCAAGGCGTCGACGCGCGCTTTGCGCGAAGCACGGCGCCGGAGGACATGGCGCGGGCGATCGATGCCAACACGCGCGCGCTATTTTGTGAAAGCGTCGGCAATCCCGCGGGCAATATTTGCGACATCGCCGCGCTTGCCGAGATCGCCCATGCGCGCGGCGTCCCGCTGATCGTCGACAACACGGTCGCCACTCCGGCCTTGCTGCGGCCGATCGAGCACGGCGCCGACATCGTCGTCCATTCGCTCACCAAATTCATGGGCGGACACGGCGCGACGCTCGGCGGAATCATCGTCGACGGCGGGCGTTTCCGCTGGCGCGATCATTCCGAACGCTTTCCGATGTTCAACCAGCCGGACGACTCCTACCATGGGCTCGTTTACGTCGATCATTTCGGCGAAACCGCCTTTATCGCGCGGGCGCGCAGCGTTTATCAGCGCACCACCGGCGCCGTTTTGCCGCCGCTCTCCGCCTTCTTGCTGCTTCAGGGCATAGAGACGCTCCACCTTCGCGTCGAACGCCATGTCGCAAACGCTCGAAGGGTCGCCGAATTCCTTCGCGACGATCCGCGCGTCGCCTGGGTGAATTACGCGGGATTTTCCGGCAGTCCCAATTTCGCGCTGGCCAAAAAATATTTCAACGGCCGCGTTCCGTCGCTGCTCACGTTCGGCGTGAACGGCGGGCTCGACGCGGGCAAGGCCGTTTACGACGCGCTGCGGCTCGTCAAGCGGCTCGTCAACATCGGCGACGCCAAATCGCTCGCTTGCCACCCGGCGTCGACGACGCATCGGCAGATGTCGCTGGCGGAGCAGGCCAATGCCGGGGTCTCGCCGGAGATGATTCGGTTGAGCATCGGCATCGAACATATCGACGACATCATCGAGGATCTCGACCAGGGCCTGGCGGCGATGGCGCATGCCGCGCCACGCCTCGCGGCGCAAGGCGTCGTCTGAAATGAACGCGATCCCCCCCCGCCAATCCTTCGACGGCCCGGCGCTCCAAATCGCGCTGGTCAACAACATGCCGGATCAGGCGATCGACGCGACCAAGGCGCAATTCGTCAAACTGCTGCGCGCCGGCGCCGGGAAAGTTCCGTTTTGCTTGCGCTGCTACACATTGTCCAGCATGCCGCGCGGGGAGACGGCGCGCCGCGCCCTGGCGCGAAGTCACGTGGATATCGAGGCGCTTTACGCCCGCGGGGCCGACGCGCTGATCGTCACCGGAAGCGAGCCGCGCGCCGACAAGCTCGAAAGCGAACCCTATTGGGATGATTTCACGCGACTGGTCGATTGGGCGCGCGTTCATACAATCTCCGCGCTTTGGTCCTGCCTCGCCGCCCACGGCGCCGTGCTGCGGCTCGACAGCGTGACGAGACGCCGCGCGGGGGAAAAAATCTCCGGCGTCTTCGCTTGCGAAGTCGCCGCCAATGATTGGGCGACGCGTGGCGCCGCCGGCTCGATCCTGGTTCCGCATTCGCGCTATAATGGCTTGTCGCGAAACGATCTGGTCGAGCGTGGCTACCACATATCCTCATGGTCCGGGGACGTGGAAGTCGACTGCTTCTGGCGACGCGAACCCAGCCTGTTTCTGTTCACCCAGGGCCATCCCGAATATAACGCCGACACCTTGGCGCGCGAATTCCGTCGCGACGCCCTGCGATTCCTGAGCGGCGAAAGCGACTGTTTTCCGTTCCCGCCGCGAAACTATTTCTCGAACGAGGCCCAAGCCGCGCTCGACGCATTGAGACAGTCTGCGGACTGTCTCGATCGCCCGCGTCTCGCGCGAATGCTCAGCCAAATCGTCGAGAGCGACGCGCCGGCGCCCACTTGGGCTGACGACGCGGAGCGTCTGTACCGTAACTGGCTCGAACGCGTCGCATTCGAGAAAATTCGCGAGGCGCGAGCCGACGCTACCGCGTGAGCTCTTCGACAAGCGCGGCGACACGCTCGATGGAGCGAAAGTTCGCGGGCATAAGTTTCGATCCGGGAATCGTAAGGTCGAACTCGGCTTCGACAGCCAGCATCAAATTCACCATGTCCATCGAGGTCAACCCAAGTTCTTCGAGGTTTCGATCCGGCCTGATCTCTCCGTTTGGCGCGCCTACCTTGACAAAATTGCGCACAATGGCGTTGATGCGCGCGGAAATATCACCGGTCGGAACATCCAGCATGGAGCTTCTCTCTTCTTAATCGCCGGGCGGCGTTCGTTCGGCCAGCCGCGCCGGGCCATTGGCGCGATATGTTCCTACATTGCATTGAAGTAAATATAATTTGCACGAAGCGCGCAATTTTACTTAATTGACAATGCTCCCAATTAACCTTTACGGGCTGAACACAGTATTAATTCTAGCTTGTTCGTGAGATCGCGCATAATTTCGGTGTAGCGCGGGGTTCATGCTTGCGCGTCGCTTTCGCCCGAGAATTTTGGCGGTCTCGACGCCTCGCGCCAATCTCCGCAACATTTTGCGCTCAGAGGCATGTCATGGCCGTTTCCTTCGTTACGAAAGCCGGCCCGATTGTCGAGGCCCAGGCTCCGTCGCGGGACATGGATCCAAGGATCGACGCGGCGGTCGCGGTCGCGCGACGTCACGCCGACGCCGTCGACGTCGAGGCGCGGTTTCCGCGCGAGGCCTTCGAGGAATTGCGCGCGCAAAAGCTTCTTGGCTTGCTGCTTCCGGTCGAGGCGGGAGGCGAGGCCGCGCGCGTCTCGGACGTAGCGCAAATCTGTTACGCGCTCGGCCGCGTTTGCTCTTCCACGGCGATGATTTATGCGATGCACCAGGCCAATATCGCCTGCATCGTCCAACATGCCGACGCCACGCCGAAATTTTCGAGCTATCTGCGCCGTATTGGCCAGGAGCAAATGTTGGTGGCGTCATCGACGACCGAAGGAAACAACGGCGCTAATGTGCGCATGAGCGAATCGGCGATCCAGTCGAACGCGAAGGGAATTTCGCTAAGCCGCGACTCTTCGGTTCTCTCCTATGGCGCCGATGCGGACGCAATCGTTTCGACCGCGCGGCGCGCGCCCGAGTCCATCGGGACCGATCAGGTGCTCGTGCTGTTCTTTAGGGAGCAATACAATCTCACCGAAGGCGCGAGTTGGGACGCGCTGGGCATGCGCGGCACCTGCAGCGCGGGTTTTCGGCTTGAAGCGCGCGGAGAAGCCGAACAGGTTCTGACAACGCCTTACGAGCGCATTCACCGCCACGCGATGATGCCGGTCACCCATTTATTGTGGGCGGCGTGCTGGGCCGGAATCGCGGCCGGCGCCGTCGAGCGGGCTCAAGGATTCGTGCGCAAAATCTCGCGCCTCGCCAAGGGCGCGCTGCCGCCTGGCGCGCCTTTGGCGACGCAGGCCTCGCTGTCGCTAATGACTCTGGTCAACATGGTCGGCGCGGCGCTCGCCGATTACAAGCGCCGCGCGGCGAGCAAGAGCGGGCTCGACGAGATCGCCTTTCAAACCTCTCTTAATCTTCTCAAGGTCGGCGCTTCGGAATTGGCGATCGAGACCGTCATGCGCGCGCTGGGCGCCGCTGGAATATCGGGCTATCGCAATGACAGCGAATTTTCCATCGGCCGGTTGCTGCGCGACGTCTTGTCGAGTTCGGTGATGATCAACAACAACCGCATTCTGGCCAATACCGCCGCGGCCTCTCTGCTCGGCGGCGTTCCCGAACAAATCTGACGCGCAAGCATGACCGAAGCTCCGTTCCTCCTCACCCGCGAGGCCCGATGAACATCGCGATCAATCCAATCCGCGACGGCGGCGCCGATACGAGCGGCTTGCTCGACTATCTGTTTCGACCCATGGGCGTCGCAGGCGTCTATGCCCGCACCGCCATCTACGAGCGCGTCGTGGAGGGGCTGCAGCGCGCGATTTCGAACGAACGTCCGGATGGGGCGGAGGTGTTCCGCTTTCCGCCGGTCATGAGCCGGCGTCAGCTCGAAGACGCCGGCTATCTCAAGAGCTTTCCGCAATTGCTTGGCTGCGTCTGCGCCCTGCATGGAACCGAACGGGAGATTCTCGACGCCGCGGAGCGTTCCGGGACAGACGATGACTGGACCGGCGCCACGAGCTCGACCGATCTCGTTGAGCCCGGCGGCGTGCTATCCGGTCTATCCCATCGCCGCAGCGCGGGGACCAGCGCCGGAAGAGGGCTATATTTTCGACGTCGCGGCGGACTGCTTTCGGCACGAGCCTTCGCGCGATCCCGATCGTCTGCAGTCTTTCCGCATGCGTGAATTCGTGCGGATCGGTTCGCCCGAGCAGGTTCTCGCTTTCCGCGCGAGCTGGATCGATCGCGCCCAGGCGATCGCGACGGGGTTGCGTTTGCCCCATAGGCTCGAAACCGCCAGTGATCCCTTTTTTGGCCGAGTCGGCCAGTTGATGGCGGCGAATCAATTGGAGCACGCGCTGAAATTCGAGTTGCTCGTCCCGCTGCGCTCGGCGGACGAGCCCACCGCTTGCATGAGCTTCAACTACCACAAGGAACACTTTGGCGAGATTTTCGGCCTCGCCGGCGCGCAAGGCGAGCCCCTCCACACGGGATGCGTCGCTTTCGGCGTCGATCGACTCGCGCTGGCGCTGTTCGCGAACCACGGGCTCGAGCCGAACCTCTGGAGCCCCGACGTGCGCGCCGCTCTGGAGCTAGGCGTCCTTTGAGTCTCCACCTCTCGCAATTAGGAAGATAGCCTTGGAAACGATTAAGAGAATCGAATTCAACATCGCCGACCACGCGGCGCTTAAACCCGCGCCGATCAACGCCGACTGGATTATCGAAGGCGCGCCCGTCGCGCGCAATGCTTTGCTGTCACGTAGCGAGGACGGATCCGCCTTCACGCTGATCTGGGATTGCACGGCGGGTCTGTTCGAATGGCGCTACAGCATCGACGAGACCGTTTACATTCTCGAAGGATCGGTAATCGTCGAGGACGCGGCCGGCGGAACCCGCCGCCTCGAGGCCGGGGCCACCGCCCTCTTCCCCGCGGGCTCGCGAGCGGTATGGCGGGTGGAGTCCTATGTGCGCAAGGTCGCCTTCTGCCGCAAACCCATGCCGCGCGGCTATCTCTTGGCGAAAAAAGTCGCCAAGGCGGCTTTGCGAAAGGTCGGATTGCGCAAGTCCGGAGATGACGGCATGGAAATGTTCGATGTAGCGAGCTGACCTCTAAAATTTTTCGTCGGCCGGCGAATCAATCCCGCGGCTCACGCAAGGTTCGACATGAACAACATCGAAACCATCTCCCGCGCGCCAACCCAGACCTGGACTTACTTCGAAGGGATATGGCGCGAGGGCAATCTGCCGATTCTCGGCGTGCGTAGCCACGGCGCCTGGCTTGGCTCGGTCGTCTTCGACGGCGCCCGCGCTTTCGAAGGCGTGACGCCCGATCTCGACAAGCACCTCGCGCGCGTGAACCGCTCGGCGGCGAATATGCTCCTCAATCCGGTCGTGTCGGTCGAACGCTGGCAGGAACTCGTCGCCGAGGGCTTGCGGCGCTTTCCGAAGGACGCGCAGCTCTATATCAGGCCGATGTATTGGCCGGAGCAGGGCTTAGGCGGCGGCGTGCGTTTC
>Ga0182012_10002692_pt1 | contig 19163 bp, 15 predicted proteins | sample 612S2SmetaG_FD_120486 | JGI IMG/M metagenome (GOLD analysis project Ga0182012, IMG submission 120486) | Permafrost microbial communities from Stordalen Mire, Sweden - 612S2S metaG | ecosystem: Environmental > Terrestrial > Soil > Wetlands > Permafrost | place: Sweden: Stordalen | collected...
GCGCCCTCCCGCGTCCACATCCGGAGATCCTGGCCGTCCCTGTCCCGTTGGCGGTGGCTGGGCGTCGAAAGCGTCGGGAACGCTCCCGGCTGGGTCACGCGGATGAGCAGGCTCTGGGCCGCGGCCACCACGACGTCGAAGCGGTGGGTCAGGATGAAGGCGAATCGGCGGGCACCGTCGGGCCCCCCGGTGTCACCGAGGTCCCGGGCGATCAGCGCCCCGGCGTAATGGGTACCGACGACGGCCACCACCCAGCGCCTCCGGAGGGGATCCCCCCGATCCAACGGCATCCCCCGCACATGGGCACCCGGTGACGCCGGCATCCCCTCACCCAGCACCACCACCATCGGGCATCGCTGGCCCAGGCGCACGTACCGACCTGTGGTGGCCGGTCCGAGGGATCGCACGTGCTGCATGGCGGCCAGGACCACCGGCGGGGTCTCGAGCGTCAACCCCTGGTGCTCGAGCTGACGGGAGATCCCGAACAGCATGTCGGTCGTTCCCACCCGGGCGGTGGCCGGGTCGACCAGACGGAACGGATCGGTGGGGACGGTGTCGACCCGCCGGTGGACACCCAGTGCCCGGGAGGGTGGTGCGAGAGTGCCGAGGGGCCCGGGCCACCCGAGGTACCAACCCTGGCCGAGCGTGGCCCCGAGGGCGCGGGCCCGGCGCAGGTGGGTCTCCGTCTCGATCCCCTCGGCGAGGACCACGGCTCCGGTCCTTTCGGCGTAGGCGGCCACCGAGGTGTAGATCTCGGCCCGGGCCACATCGGGCCACCGGTGGATCAGCGAGATGTCCAGCTTGATGACATCGGGGGCGATGAAGGGCAGCATGGCCAGCGAGTGCGGGACCGATCCGACATCGTCCAACGCGATCAGACATCCGGCCTCCCGGAGCTGGTGCACGGCCAGCAGCAGTTCGGCGGGCCGGTCCATGAGGGCCCGCTCGGTGATCTCGACGACCAGTCCGATACGGTCCCCGGCCTGATCCAGAAGTCGGCTGGCCGTGTCCGGGCCCAGCACCGACGGCTCGAGGTTGACGAACAGTTGCACCCGGGTGGGGAAGTTCTGCGCCAGAACGGTGCCGATGGCTGCGTTGCGGCAGGCCTCGTCCAGTTCGGCCAGGCGTCCCTCCTCGGTGGCCCAGCGGAAGGCCTCGTCCGGGGTGATCCGGAGTGCGGGCCAACGGGCCAGCGCCTCAACCCCGATCTGCTCCCCGGAGGCCAGGTCGAAGACCGGCTGGTAGTGGGGTATGAGGTAGCGCTCGTCCACCAGATGGTCGAAGTCCGCCAGGATGGTCCGGGGTACCTGGCGACCCAGCGAACGAGGGACGACGGTGGTGGTGACATGGCCCAGCCGACTCATCGTCGCCAGCCTCCTCGGACCCTTCGCCAGGCAGAGACCACACGGGCTTCATCGACCACACGGGCTTCATCGACCACACCTTCTCCATCGGCCACCCGTCGTGAACCCCACAGTGGGGCAGGCCCTAAAGATTCGGCCGGTCGGTGTCCCTCCCGGCGGTCGGCTGTTCTTAACTGTGACGTTAACGTTATAATCGCGTCATGTCCTCCCCACCACCGCCCCCCACGCCGGCAGGAGCCGTCCGATGACCGTGGACTCCACGCTGATCCGTCCGCCGGTCCACCGCGGTTCCGTCGCCCCGAGCACCCCGGACCCCCGGTACAAGTGGGTGGCGCTCGCCACCGTCACCCTCGGGACCCTGATGGTGTTCATCAACCAGTCCATCGTGCTCATCTCGTTGCCCGACATCTTCCGGGGCATCAACCTCGATCCGCTGGCTCCCGGCAACACCGGCTACATGCTGTGGATGCTCATGGGTTTCATGGTGGTCCTGGCGGTGCTGGTGGTGTCGCTCGGGCGGGTGGGCGACATGTTCGGGCGGGTGCGGATCTTCAATATGGGTTTCGCCGTGTTCACGCTGTTCTCCGTCCTCCTCTCGGTGACCTGGCTGACCGGGACCTCGGGCGCCCTGTGGCTCATCGCCATGCGGGTGGGCCAGGGCGTCGGGGGGGCCATGCTCTTCGCCAATTCGTCGGCCATCGTCACCGACGCGTTTCCGGCGGACCAGCGGGGACTGGGCCTCGGCATCAACAACGTGGCCGCCATCGCCGGGTCCTTCATCGGCCTGATCCTGGGCGGGCTCCTGGCACCGGTCCAGTGGCACCTGGTCTTCCTGCTGTCGGTGCCGGTCGGTATCTTCGGCACGGTGTTCGCCTACATGAAGTTGCAGGACCGCGGCGTGCGCACCCCGGCGAAGATCGACTGGGCCGGCAACATCACCTTCGCCACCGGACTCATCCTGATCCTGATCGGGATCACCTACGGGCTCCTGCCCTACGGCCACCACACCATGGGCTGGACCAGCCCGGTGGTGATGGGCGAGATCTTCGGCGGCCTGGTCATCCTGATGATCTTCGGGTACATCGAAACCCGGGTGGCCCAACCCATGTTCCGACTGTCGCTGTTCCGGATCCGGGCCTTCTCCGCCGGCAACACCGCCAGCTTCCTGGCCTCCCTCAGCCGGGGTGGCCTGATGTTCATGTTGATCATCTGGCTGCAGGGGATCTGGCTCCCCCTGCACGGCTACAGCTTCTCCCAGACCCCCCTGTGGGCCGGCATCTACATGATCCCCCTGACGGTGGGTTTCCTCCTGGCCGGACCGGTCAGCGGTGTTCTGGCCGACCGCTACGGAGCCCGGCCCTTCGCCACCGGTGGACTGCTGATCGTCTCCTTGTCCTTCATCCTCTTGCTCCTGCTACCCGTCGACTTCTCCTACTGGGGGTTCGCCGCCCTCATCTTCATGAACTCCGTGGGCATGGGGATGTTCATCGCCCCCAACCAGACCGGCATCATGAACAGCCTGCCGGCCAGCCAACGGGGTGCCGGTGCCGGGATGTCGGGCACCTTCAACTCGTCGGCCCAGGTCCTGTCCATCGGCATCTTCTTCACGCTGATGATCCTGGGGTTGGCATCCACCCTGCCGGCCGCCCTCTTCCACGGCCTGACCGCCCAGGGGGTGGACACGGCGACCGCCCTCCGGGTGTCCCACCTGCCCCCGGTGGGGAGCCTGTTCGCGGCGTTCCTCGGGTACAACCCCATGCAGACCCTGCTGGGCCCGACCACCCTGGCCCATCTGCCGCCGGCCACAGCCCACTATCTGACCAGTCGGGCCTTCTTCCCGCGCCTCATCTCGAAGCCCTTCTCCGACGGGCTGACCGAGGCCTTCGCTTTCGCCGCCGGGGTCTGTGCGCTCGGAGCCGTGGCCTCGCTCCTCCGGGGAGGTAAGTTCCACTACGACGAGACGGTGCCGGCCGGTGGCCCGACCGGGGTGTCGGTCGACCGGGATGACGCGGCCGGGGATGACCCGGCCGGGGATGACGGCCGGGTGCCGGCCCAGGAGGCCGTCGCCGAGACCGAGCCCCTCCTGGCGGACTGATGATGACCACCCAGACCAGAGAGCAGACCGATACGGCGGGATCCGATCCCGTCCTCGACGCCGGACCGTCGGCCGAGGCCGGAATCTCCATCAGCGATGCCGCTTCGGCGGCTGGGGTGTCGCCCCGGACCCTCCGCTACTACGAGGAGCTGGGCCTCCTGGCGCCCTCACTCCACACCCGGGGTGGTCAGCGGCGGTACACAGGGGCCGATCTGGCCCATCTGGACCGCATCCTCGAGCTGCGGGAGGTCCTCGGGATGAACCTGGACGAGATCCGGGAGTTCCTCCTGCTGGAGACCCGGCTCGACGAGCTGCGGTCCACCTACCGGGCCACCAAGGCCTCCTCCACCCGGGAGTCCCGGGCCGAGCAGAAGGCCACCCTGCAAGAGGCCCTGGCCCTCAACGAGTCGCTGGCCGAACATCTCAACGCCAAGCTGGCCCGGATGGACAGCTTCCGGGCCAAGGTCGCCGGTGACGCCCGACGGTGTCGCGAGCTCCTCAAGGCACTGGACTGACCGCGGTCGACTGGGCCCGCACCCGGCACCGACATGGACAGAACGCCTGTGCGCCGAATAGTTTCGGGTGGGGGGACCGGTCGCCGACCGCTGCTCCTCCGGAGCCGGGGCACCACCACCCCGCCCCGTCTGACGTCCGCGCCCCACCCCGCCTGAACCCGCCCACCGACAGAACCGCCGCCATCACCGAAAGAAGGTCGCCATGCCGAGGATCGAACCCATCCCGTTGGAGGAGCTCGCCGACGAGCCCCGCCGGATCATCGAGGAAGGGGTGGCCGACGGGACCTACGCCACCCCCGTGCCCCTCCAGATCTTCGCCTACCGCACCCAGCAGATCCTGATGACCAACGCGGCCCGGGGGGCCTGGGGTCAGCAGAGTCTCCTCGGCGGCCGGATCCTCGAACTGATCCGGATCCGGAGTGCCCAGCTCGGCGAGTGCCAGCCCTGCATGCAGTCGCGCAAGCACGACTCCATCACCGACGAGGACGTGGCCTGCCTGATCGCCCCCGGGGGGTCGGACCTCACCGAACAGGAGCGCCTGGCCGTCGAGTTCCTGGACCTGCTCTCGGCCGACCACCACGCCATCGACGACGAGGTCTACCGCAACCTCAGCCGGGTGTTCACGGCGGCCCAGATCATCGAGCTGGGCTTCACCTGTGCCAACTCCATGGGCCTCCACCGGTTCATCCACACCCTCGACGTGTTCGGCAATGGTGAACCGGTGATCCACTTCGCCCCCGACCAGGTCGACACGGCCTTCGCCGGCGAGCCCGAACAGGCACCGGTATGAGCCGCACCGTCCTCGTCACCGGGGCCACCGGGCTGACCGGGGCCAACGTCTGCGCCATCCTCATCGGCCGGGGTGACCGGGTCCGGGCCCTGGCCCGGGCCGGCGCCGACACCGGTCCGCTGGTGGCCATGGGCGTGGACGTGGTCGCCGGCGACATCACCGACGCCGGCGACGTGCTGGCCGCCGCCACCGGCTGCGACTCGGCCATCCACTGTGCCGCCCTCCTGGGGGGAGCCAGCCAGAACCTGCCCGATTTCGAGGCCGTCAACGTGGACGGCACCCGCCACGTCCTCGACGCCGCCGAGGCCCTCGACATGGGCCGGGTGGTCGCCGTCAGCACCGGTACCTTCTTCGACACGTCGGGGGGCCTCGACCGCGAGGACGCCCCGGTGACGAAGACCCCCAGCTCCGATCCGTACACCCTCACCAAAATGAGGGCCTTCGAGGACGCCATGGCCCGGGCCGCCGCCGGCCGGGACGTGGTGTCCACCCACCCGGGCGCCATCTTCGGCCCGTCCCCGGTGGCCAGCAACGCTCTGGGCAAGACCAGCTTCAACCGGGTGCTGCTGTCCGCCCTGCGCGGCCGCATCACCCGCTATCTGCGCTTTCCGGTCAGCTGGGTCTTCGCCGAGGACGTGGCCCGGGGCTGCGTCCTGGCCCTCGACCGGGGCGTGTCGGGCGAGCGCTACATGTTGGACGGCCGCCCCGAGGACGTGGTGAGCATCGCCGAAGCGTGCAACCGGATCTGCGAGCTGGCCGGCCTCGACCACCGGGTCGAGGACGTGCCCCCGTCGGACGATCCTGAACTGGCCAAGGTGTTCGGTCCCACCCTGGTGGCCATCGCCTCCAAGGAGGCCAAGACCCGGCCGGCCCGTCCCCGCCTCACCGAATCGAAGACCTTCAAGCGTCTGGGCTACGACCCGATCAGCCTGGACGACGGTCTCCGGATCACCACCGGCTGGCTGCGGGAGCAGGGCAAGATCGACTGACCCGGCCGGGGTGCCGCCCCCGGCGGCACCCCGGTGGTCACCCCTCCCCGGTCACCCCTCCCCGGTCACTCCCACTCGATGGTGCCCGGCGGTTTGCTGGTCACATCGAGGACCACCCGGTTGACCTCGGGAACCTCGTTGGTGATCCGGGTCGACATCCGGGCCACCAGGTCCAGATCGAGGCGGGCGAAGTCCGCCGTCATGGCGTCGTCACTGGTCACCGGGCGGAGCACGATCGGGTGGCCGTAGGTACGGCTGTCGCCGGACACCCCCACGGAGCGCACGTCGGCGAGCAGGACCACCGGGAACTGCCAGACCTCGCGGTCCAGCTGGGCCAAGGTCAACTCCTGGCGGGCGATGGCATCGGCCCGGCGGAGGATGGCCAGGTTGGCGTCGGTGACCTCCCCGACGATCCGGATGGCCAGGCCGGGCCCGGGGAACGGCTGTCGCCACACGATCTCCTCGGGCAGCCCGAGGGCCAGTCCCACCGCCCGCACCTCGTCCTTGAACAGCCACCGGAGCGGTTCGACCAGGGTGAAGCGGTTGTCGGCCGGCAACCCTCCCACGTTGTGATGGCTCTTGATGTTGGCGGTCCCCGATCCACCGCCGGATTCGACGACATCGGGGTAGAGCGTCCCCTGCACCAGAAAGTCGATCCCGTCGTGACCGTGCTCGTCCACGATCCTGCCGGCCTCGGCCTCGAACTCCCGGATGAACAGGGCACCGATGGCCATCCGCTTCTTCTCCGGATCCCGCACCCCGGCCAGGGCGGCCAGAAAGCGGTCCTTGGCGTCCACCACCCGCAGGGTGATCCCCGTGGCCCGGACGTAGTCCTTCTCGACCTGCTCGGCCTCCCCCTCCCGCAGCAGCCCGTGGTCCACGAACACGCAGGTGAGCTGGGCGCCGACGGCCCGGTGCACCAGGGCGGCGGCCACCGCCGAGTCGACACCGCCGGACAGGCCGCAGATGACCGGCTCGGTCCCGACCTGGGCCCGGATGGCCTCCACGGCCTCCTCGATGATGCCCGTGGTGGTCCAGGTGGGGGCGATCCCCGCCCCCCGGTAGAGGAACCTCTCCAGCACCTCCTGGCCGTGGGCGGTGTGGCGGACCTCGGGATGCCACTGGAGCCCGTACAGCCGTCGGCCGGTGTCCTCAAATGCCGCCACCGGGGCGTTGGGACTGGAGCCCGACACGGCGAACCCCGGTGGCTCGCGGGTGACGCTGTCCCCGTGGGACATCCACACGCTCTGCTCGGCCGGAAGGCCGGCGAACAGCGCCGCCGACCCGTCGACGGTCACCGGGGTGCGCCCGTACTCCGACAGACCGGTCCGCTCCACGGTCCCACCCAGCGCCAGGGCCATGGCCTGGAAGCCGTAGCAGATGCCGAGGACCGGGACCCCGGCGCCGAACAGGGCCGGGTCGACCGAGGGCGCCCCGTCGGCGTAGACGCTGGCCGGGCCGCCGGACAGGATGATGGCGGCGGGCCGCCGGGCCAACATGTCGGCGACCGGCATGGTGTGCGGGACGATCTCGCTATAGACCCGGGCCTCGCGCACCCGCCGGGCGATGAGCTGGGCGTACTGCGCTCCGAAGTCCACCACCAGAACCGGCGCCGGTCCACCGTCGGCGCTGTCCGGGCCGGCGGCGGAGCCTTCGGGCGGGGTCATGGTGAGCCGGCTCCGAGCGGGGTGCGCCAGGTGGTGTGTCCCATCCCAGAGTATGTCACGCCCCCGGCCCCGACGGGATCACCCGGACGGTCCGGCGGGGCTACTCCGCGGCCGGTTCGTCGGCCCCGGTGGGGAGGCTGTCCACGGCCATCCCGGCCAGGCCGGCCGTGGTCGATCCGCTGACCCCGTCGGCCGGCAGCAGCCCCCGCAGGCCGTTCAGCAGGCCGCCCAGCTCCATGGGCACCACGATCTTCGTCGAGGGCGACATGCCCACCTGCTTCAGGGTCTCCAGGTACTGGAGCTGCATGGTGTTGGCGTCGATGCCGCCCCCCACCGTCATGATGGTCCGGAGCGCCTCGGCCAGACCGTCGGCCCGCAGAATGGCGGACTGTCGCTCCCCCTCCGCCTCCAGCACCGCCGCCTCCTTGGTGCCCTCGGCCAGGGTGATGGCCGCCTGCTTCTGGCCCTGGGCCTCGGTGATGGCGGCCCGGCGGGTCCGTTCGGCCGACATCTGGCGGGTCATCGCCTCGAGCACCCCGGCCGGGGGGTTCACCTCGCGCACCTCCACCGTGGTCACCTTGACCCCCCACCGTTCGGTCACGTCGTCCAGCCGGATCCGCAATGAGGCGTTCATCTCCTCGCGCTTGGACAGCACATCGTCGAGCGGCATGTCCCCCACCACGCTGCGCAGCGTGGTGGCCGCCACGTTCTGGGCCGCGGCGGCGAAGTTCTGCACCTGCAGGACGGACATGGCCGGATCGACCACCTTGTAGAAGATGATGAAGTCGATGGAGATGGAGGCGTTGTCCTGGGTGATGGCGGTCTGCTCGGGGATCTCCAGAAACCGTTCTCGCAGATCCACCATGGACGTGCGGTCGGTGAGCGGGTTGATGAACACCAGGCCCGGACCCCGGATGCCGGTGGCCCGCCCCAGGCGGAGCAGCACGATGCGCTGGTACTCCCGCACGATCTTCACCGACAGGCTCGAGTATGTGACCGCCCCCGCACCCACCACGCCGAGGACGATGCCGAGGATCATCGGGTGAGCTCACCCCGGTCGGACCCGTCGAGGTGGAACAATCCGCCGCCGGTGGCCACCGGCTCGGCGTCCTCGCCCCAGACCTCCAGCCGAACGCCCTCGGCCCGCAGCACCTGCACCTTGGTCCCCGTGCGCACCGTCCCGTTGACCGAGGCCGCCGACCACTGCTCCCCGCGGACCCGGACGATCCCCTGTGGGGCCAGATCGCTCACCGCCACGCCCTCGGCACTCTCCAGTGAGGTCAGGTGGTGACCGGTCAGACCCTGCACCGTCAGTCCCTTCCACGCGGTGAAGGCCACCCCCGTGCCCACCATCAGGTCCGCACCCAGCAGGGCCCACACCACCGGGGCCGAGTGACCGTCCGCCGCCATCACCAGGAACCACGCCGCTGCCACCACCGCCACCACCCCGGCGGCCAGGTGGGCGTGCGGCCCGGCGTGCAGACCCGCCAACGAGGCCAGGACGACCACTCCCAACAGGACTCCAGCGACGATCCACATAACGACCTCCCGGGCCGGCTTTCCCACGCAAATCTACAGGGCCACGGACGTCCGTTCCAACTCGCGGCCCGACCGGCACGGCGGCCACCGAGAGCGCCGGTGGCGGGCGTCGGTAGCATCGGCCCATGCCGCCTCCACCCCGGACCGCCCGCAGCGAGCGGACCCGGGACGCCCTGCGGCGCGCCGCCCAGGTGCGCTTCCTGGCCCAGGGGGTCGACGAGACCTCCGCCCAGCAGATCGCCGCCGACGCCGGGGTGACCCTGCGCACGTTCTACCGGCACTTCGCCTCCAAACATGAGCTCCTCTTCGAGGACTACGACGCCAGCCTGCGCTGGTTCCGGACCGCGCTGGAGGCCCGGCCTCCCGAAGAGACGGTCACCGCATCCGTCCTGGCCGCCATCGACTCGTTCCCCTTCGATCGGGACGCCATGTACGAGATCGCCGCGCTGCGGAACCGCTCCCTCGACCGCCAACGGGTGGAACGCCATATCGCACGGGTCCAGGCCGAATTCGCCGTGGAGGTCCAGCGCCACCTGCTGCGCCGGGTGCCGTCCGGCCCCGACGCCGACTTCCGCTCGGAGGTGGCAGCCCGGTGTGTGGCGGCCGCCACCTTCGCCGCGCTGGACGCCTGGATGCGGACCGGCCCCACCGACCTGGCCGAACTCTCCCGGCTGACCGAGGTGGCGCTGGGTCTGGTGGACCGGGGTCTGGGGTCCCGCCCGGAGCCGGCGTCCGGGCCGGGCCGGTCGCAGCAGAGGGTGTCGCAGCAGAGGGTGTCGCAGCAGAGAATGTCAAAATAGACAAAAGACCGTCGGCCTCGCTACGGTGACTGTGATGCCGGAGTACGACGCCATCGTCATCGGCGCAGGCCACAACGGGCTGACCGCGGCCGCGGTCATGGCCCGGGGCGGGATGCGGGTCCTCTGCCTCGAGAAGAACCACTTCATCGGGGGCATGGCCACCACCACCGAGCTGACCCGGGGATACCGCTTCGAGCTGGCCGGCTCCATCCAGTTCCCCATCCCGACCGAGATCTTCGACGACCTGGGCTTCGGGGCGTGCCCCATCTACGAGCCCGAGGTCCAGTCGGCCAGCATCGGCGCCGACGGGGAGCCGCCGATCCTCCTCTACAGCGATCCCGGGCGGCTGCTCGAGCACCTGAGCGGCGCCATCGGCCTCGATGCCGTCCTGGGCATGGCCGAGGTGGCCGCGTGGGCCGAGGCCCCGGCCCGGGCCATCGGTCGGCTGGACGTCCGCAAACCGCCGAAGACGCTGGACCAGATGATGGCGTGCGCCACCGACGAGTCGGAGCGCCAGGCCATCCGGACCGCCCTGTTCGGCAGTGTGATGGACGTGGTCGACCGCTTCCTCCCCGACCGCCGCAAGCACGCCCAGGTGCGGAGCATGCTGGCCTTTCTGGCCGTCAACTCGACCTACCGAGGGCCCTACTCGCCGGGCAGTGCCCTGTGCCTGGCCTTCGCGCTGGCCTCGCCGGGCGACGCCACCATGTCCAAGGTGCGGGGCGGGATCGGGACCATGTCCCAGCACCTGGCCGAGCTGTTCGAGATGCACGGTGGCGAGCTCCGTCGCCATGTGAAGGTGGTCGACATCCTGGTGACCGACGGGCGGGTCCGGGGGGTCCGGCTCGGCGACGGTGATGAGGTGACCGCCCCGGTGGTGGTGTCCAACCTCGATCCCACCGCCACCTTCATGCAGCTCGTGGGGCGCGACTCGCTCCCCGAGCCGTTCGCCCGCCGGATCGACGCCATCGATCACCGGGCGGCGTACTTCCAGATGCACTTCGCCCTGTCCGGGCTGCCCGAGTACGCCCCCCCGTACGAAGAGCTCAACCAGGGCCACCTGCGCCACAACGTCACGTTCTTCGGAACGGCCGAGCAGATGCAGAGGGACTTCGAGGGGTGCGTCCGGGGCCTGGTCCCCGAGTCACCGTCGTTCAACCTGTCGGTGCCGTCGCTGCGCGATCCGGACCTGGCCCCGGCCGGCCACCACGTGGCCAGCAGCTTCGCCTTCTACGCCCCCATCGGGGACTCCCGTGTGTCCCAGGCCCGCCTGCGCGACGAGATGGCCGACCGCATCGTGGCCAAGATCACCGACCATGTCCCCAACTTCCCCGACATCGTCGAGCGCCAGTTCAACTACCCGGCCTACACCTACGAGCTGATGTTCGGGTGCACCGGGGGCGACTTCTGCCACGGGCTGATGCAGCCGGAGTTCATGGGTCCGTTCCGGCCCGGACCCCGGGGGTGGCCCGACGCCCCGGTACCGGTGCAGGGTCTGTACCTGTGCGGAGCCGGCTGCCACGGCGGGCCCGGCGTGACGTTCATCCCCGGTTACAACTGCGGCTACGAGGTACTGGAGACGGCCGGCTCGGCCCGGGCGTAGCGGACCTGGCGTTCCACAAACGCCAGGTACAGGGCCATGGCGAAGGAAAAGCTGGTGAACAGGCTCATCACGAAGAAGATCCACGGGGCCCGCAGGCCCCGGCGCCGGCCGTCCACGATGCTCCACAACGGGAAGAGGACGGCGTTGGCGATGATGTAGTCCTGGGCCGCCGAGTCCGCCGCCCAGTTGGCGAACAGGGACCGGGTGTAGTCCACGTAGCTGGCGGCGTGGCCGTACTGGTGGGTGTACCGCACGTTGAAGTACCAGCCCAGCCCGAGCGAGATCACCCCGACCAGGTAGTAGAGGCCCTCGAGGACCGACGGCGGCCCGGCTCCTCCCGCGGTGAAGAGGCGGCGGTTGGCGGTGAAGGCGAACACCGTGCTGGCCACCCCGAGGATCCCGTAGATCAGCAGTTGCGACGTCATGGCCTCCCCCGTGGTCCGACCGGTGGCATCTGGCACCGGCTGATATGTCAATAGTGACATTTAGGGGTCGTGGAAGGTGGACCCGGTGGGGGGACCGGCCCGGGTGACCCCCTTCGGCCGGGGCCTTCCCGTGGTTCACAGCCGGGGTGCCACCGGTAGGTTCGGAGTCGGGAGTCCGACCGGGGACCGGCGGGTTCCCACGCCACAGCCCGGTCCCGTTGACCCAGGAGGTTCCGGCCATGGAACAGTCCGACCGCCCGACCCAGCCCGACGAGGCGACCCGCTACGAAGACGAGTCCGATGCCACCCGGGCCCACGCACCCGATCGGGAGGCCACCGGCGATGAGGAGGCGGCGGCCGACGCCGCAGCCGCCGCCATCGACGACGACGAGCGCCGGTCGGTGGCCGAACACGAGAAGGAGATGTTGGACCTCGGTGCCCACGCCAAGGGCGAAGGGGAGATCCGCTAGACGCGGTCGGGCGGATTCCCGCCCGTGGTCGGGCCCGGTGGCACGGTGGCCGGCTCAGCCGGTCGATACGCTGCACCCGGCCCGTCCGTACGGGCCGCGGCCACCATCACCTCGATCCGGTGACGGAGGGCCTGGTGGTCCTGGCCGGACATCCCGTGGGTGACGACGGGGGCCAGAAGGTCGATCACCACGGCACCGGGTCGCACCAGCAGCCGCTGCCGGGGAGGGAGGACCTCCCCGGTGCCCCGGAGGACGACGGGGACCACGGTGGTTCCGGTGTCCACCGCCAGTCGGAAGGCCCCCGACTTGAAGGGCAGCTGCCGGCCCCGGGGGGCGATCCCGCCCTCGGGGAAGATGGTCAGATCCCCATAGTCACCCGCCGACCACCCCCGGGCCAGATCGGCCAGCTGCCGTCGGGCGTGCTCGGGATGGCCCCGGTCGAGCGGGACCGTCCCGAGGGCCCGCATGGCCGAGGCCAGCAGCGGGATCCGGAACAGGTCCGCCGCCGCCACAAACCGGACGCCCGGGGCGGCCACCAGCATCGCCGGGATGTCCATCGGGCTGGAGTGGTTGGCCACGAACAGGGACCCGGCCAGATCGTCCCGCCATCCCCGCACGTCGAAGGTCACGCCGCACAGTCGGGCCACGAAGAGCACGCCGCGCCGTGCGACGGGCCGGCCGGTGCCACGCCGGATCCTCTCGGCCACCACGATGGCGGGCAGGAGGACCAGGGCCGAGAGGACGACGACGATCCGGTTCAGCTGAGGCCGCAGGACGCGTCGGACCGCTGTGCGGCCGACCGTCCCCTCGGCTCCCCCGGGCACGGTCAGGCGGCGACGGTGCCGGTCAGGAGGTGGAGGCCCTCCAGGCCCGGGAGGTGGTCGACACGCCGGTCGATGCGCTCGGCCATGGCCTGACCGTCGGAGTCCCCGAAGAGGTAGTGGGCCAGAAAATCCACCTCCGACGGGGGCACCACGCCGGAGCCGACCGGGGACCAGAACTTCCGCAGGGCCCAGCGGGTCAGCCGCTGCGCCGTCGGGCTCTGGGAGAGGCGACCTGATGCCTGGGTCACGTAGAAGTCGATGTGGCGACCCTCCTGCTTCATGATGCGCCGCAGCAGGGTCGACAGGGTGGGGTGGTCGGCCAGCTTGGCCAGTCGGGCGTACGCCGCCTGGGTGGTCCACTCGTTGACCGCCCCCCACGTCATGTGGACGGCCGTCAGGTGGGGGGTGATGGCCGAGGCGATCTGGAACCCCACCGGCTTCCACCGGTCGCCTTTGGGGAGGCGCTGGCGGAGGGCGGCGATCCGGCCGGCGCCGGCCGTTTCATCGTGGGCGGCCAGCACCCGTCCGATGGCCTCGCCGTGCCAGAACTCCTCGTAGTTCCACAGGGTCAGGAACGAGGTGATCTCCGGATCGCGGTGCGCCCGGGTGACCAGGATGTCCCGCAGGTAGCACACGGTATGGCTCTCGACATCGTGCATGTACCGGAGACAACGCAGGGCGTCCCGGTCCAGGGGGTGGTCACGGAACCCCGCAAAATCGATGTCCTCGACCTCCAGCCGGGCCGACAGTCGTTGGTAGGTGGTGGCGTCGAGGCTCATGTGGGGTATTCGGCGCAGGAGGGCGCCCGGGATGACCGGCCCCGTCCCCGGGCCCAGCCGGGACCGGCCGGGACCGGCCGGGGCCCGGCCGGGGCCCGCTGCCTAAACTCCGGGGTGACGCCCGGTGGGAGCCCGGGCGGCGTCGGTGGCCGAGCACGGAGGTGGGTCGCGTGATGAACATGCCGGGCGTGGTTTCGACCGAGGAGTGGCAGAGGCAGCGTGATGCCCTGCTGGTGGCCGAAAAGGAGGCGACCCGGCAGCTCGACGCCATTGCCGCCCGCCGACGCCGGCTTCCCATGGTCCGCTTCGACGACAGTAAGTACCTCTTCCGGACCCCGGAGGGTTCCAAGCGGCTGTCGGACTTCTTCGAAGGGCGCCAGCAGTTGGCCGTCTACCAATTCATGGACACCGGTCCGGGTACCTTCTGCCCCGGCTGCACCCACTTCACAGCCAACGTGACAGCCCTGGCCACGCTGGCGGATGAGGGTGTCAGCTGGCGGACGGTGTCCACGATGCCCTTGGCCCAGATGGAGGCGTACTGGGCCGAAAAGGGCTGGAGTGTTCCCTTCGCGTCTTCGCGGGGCACGACGTTCGCCGACGACTGCGGAGCGGGCGATGGATTCGGGCTCAGCATGTTTTTCACCGACGGCACGGACGTCTACCGCACCTATGCCACCAACGGCCGGGGTGTGGACCGGTTGCTGTTCGTCCAGAACATCCTCGACCTGGCACCCTACGGCCGACAGGAGGAGTGGGAGGACTCCCCTCCCGGCTGGCCGCAGCACCCTACCTATGGGTGAGGCCCGGAGACAGCGTCCGGCCGGGTCCCCCCGGGTGGGGCGCTCAGCCGGCGGTGGTGGCGAGGTTCGAGGCGGCCTGGTTGGTCCCGCCCGAATTGCTCGCCGTGACCACCACCCTGAGGAAGTAGTTCAGGTCGTTGGCGGTGAGCACATAGGAGGTGGCGGTAGCACCGGTGATGCTCTTGCAGGTCTTCCCGCTGGCGTTGCAGTCGAACCACTGGAACGCGTAGGTGATGGTCGGGGTGCCGTTCCACGTGCCGGTAGTGGCGTCGTAGGTGGTGCCGATGGCCGGCTCGCCCAGAGGGCCGACAAACGGCGCCACCGCTATGGTCGGGGCGGCCGCAGGAATCACCACCGCCGTGGGCGGCGTGGTGGTGCTGGCTGCGCCTCCGCCGTTGGATGCGGTCACCGAACTCTCGATGGTGGAGCCGACATCGCTCGACTGCACGGTGTAGGTCGGCCCGGTGGCCCCGAAGATCGGCGAGCAGTTTCCCCCGGCCGCATCACAGTCCGACCACTGGTAGCCGAAGCCGATCGGTTGGGTGCCGTTCCACGAACCGGTCCCCACGGACAGCACGTCACCGACGACGGCATTTCCCGCCGGTGTGCCCGGGCCCGACAGGAGCACCGGCGCAACCGGAGACGTCGGGACGGTGATGGTGATCGACGCGGTTGACGAAGTCGTCGTACTCTGCGGCGTGCTTGTGGCCGTGGTCAGGTTGCTGACGTCGGTCGTGGTCGGCTGGGTCGGGGTGGCCTCGAGTTCATAGGTGGCGCTGACGCTCCCACCGGCGGGAACCGTTCCGAGGCTGCACGACTCACCGGCCAGTATCTGGCGCGGATCCCGACCGCCGGAGCTGACATAGAAGAGCCCACACGGGCCACCGGTGACAGTACCGAGGTAAGGGAAGGTGCTGAAGGTGTAATCATCCACGGTGGTGTTGTACGCCGGTGTGTCGCCGGTGTTGGTCACCGTGATCGTACGATCGAAGTTCGAGCCCTGAGGCAGGGGGTCCGGGTTCGTGGCGGAGACGGTGAGACGAGCACCGGTGCCGAGCACGCTCACCACATTGGACGTGGCAATGTCACCGGCGCGGGAGGACTGCACCACCTGATCCGAACTGTCGGCGGTCGACGTTACCTGGGCGCTCGGCCCCGATTCAGGTTCGAAGGACCAGACAATCGTGATGGTCGCTTTCGGCGCCAGCCCGGGGAGTGCACACCAGAGCTCGCTGTCGTAGGGAATGCAGTCGGAACCCGGAGTCTCGCTGATCAGGGTGTCGGGGCCCGCCACCAACGGCAGCGGGGTGTCGGCGATGAACGCGGTGGCTGCACCGTTTCCGGCATCGGTGACGGTGAGGGTACCGGTGATCGACTGCCCGAGTTCGATGGTGCTCGGGCTCAGCGTGACCGCGGTCACGAGTTCCGGCAGTCCCCACTGCCACCTGACGTTCACGGTGTTGGCCGGTCCCACCACCTTCACCGAGGTCGACACCCCCGATCCGATCGCAGCCGGAGGGGTGCCGGTCAGCGTGGCGACGGTGGCCGTCCCCGCCGGTCCGATCACACCCACCTTGCAGACCCTGACCCGGGGCGCCGTCTTTTCCGGCGTGCAGAGCACACCCGATGCCGGCGCGAGTGCGACCGTTGGCGTACCGGCCACCGCAGCGGGCAGCGTGATCGTGACTTTGGTCGGACCGTAATTGTGGGTGGTGCCGTTCATCAACGTGATGGTCGAGGACGCGGACTCACCCGGCAGGAGACCGGCGGGCGGCTGGGTGGCCGAAATGGTGACCTTCGGGGTGGCGGCCGCCGACGAGGTGGCGGGCAGAACGGTTCCGGCCAGTCCAACCAGAGTGACGAGGGCGAGGACCGGGGTGAGAGCTCGGAGGCGCATGGCGTAGCCCCTTCTCGGCCGACGAAGGCCGTACTGACGAAAAGACATCGCCCGCGACCTGCAGGCCAGGCTCATTGTGTAGCAACTCCGTCGCGCCGTCAATGCCGCGTAGCCGATAATCCGTCGGGATCCAGACCCAACGAACTTTCGTTCGGGAGTGGCGTTCGCCGCGCGTCCGGGGTCACCGGGAGCCCATCCATCCGGAGGTCTGGGCGCGTCTTCGGGTGGGTGAGACCGTCCATGCCCGCAGGCTACGAGGCGAACCTGACGTTTCCATGACGGGTCCTGAGAACCTCGCTTTGCATTCAGGAAGATTGAATCGGCTCGTCACCACGTGGTTGTCTCCGTTGGTCCGTCGTCTCACGCGGTGCAACTTGACGTCCGGACCGCAATCGACGCCCCCTGTCGGCCCGGACCTGGATGGGAGAGCACGTAGTGGTCCGACTGTTCCGGACGACGTCGGAGGAATCGGGTGGTGGCCGGCAGGCGATCGGCACCGCACCGACCGAACTATGCGGTGCCGGCGACCGTCACGTGATGGTGAAGATCTTCGGGCTGGTGGCGGTACCGCCCGGTGTCACGACCGAGATGTCCCCCGTTGTCGCCCCCACCGGCACCCGGGTCGTCACCGTCGTGGAGGTGTTTGTGACAATGGTGGCCGGGGTGCCGTTGAAGGACACCGAGGTGGCACCGGACAGGTGGATCCCCTTGATGGTGACGGCACCACCCACGGCCCCGGCTGCAGGGGAGACCGAGGCGATACAGGGTGCACCCGATGCCGCCAGGCAGTATGACGGCGACGAGGCTCTGGTGTCGGAGCTCGTCACGATCCTGAAGGCGTAGGCCTGTGTCACCGAGGGGTTGACCAGACCCGTCAGGGTCACGACCAGGCTGTCGCCGGCGTTGACGACGGCTGAACCGGCGAGCGGGCACTTGACGGCGACGGCACTGATGGCGGTGCAGTTGGCGACGGTCGTCGTCCCGTCCTCCACCGTGGCCGCCCCCAGGGACCCAAGGCCGGTTCCGGTCGGGGCGGTCAGGAGGAGGTAGCTTCCGGTCTCTCCGGAAAGTGGGGACGTGGATTTGAGTTTGACCGTGTACGTCACCCCCGTGGCGCTGGTCAGGCTGTCGCTCACTGCCACCGACGTCGCGGAGACAGCCGTGGCCGCGGTGACCGCATAGGCGGGCGACGTCACCAGGATGGTGTCTGCCGACGTCTGCACCGTCAGTGTGGCGTCCGTGGTGACGGTGGTCGGATTGATCACACCGTTAAGGGTGACTGTGACCGTGTCACCGGCATGGACCGACTGTCCCGTCGTGATGCTGCAGGTGACCGCGGTCACCGATGCGGCTTTGCACGATCCCACCGTCAACCCGCCGTCCTCCACAGTCGATGACAAGAGCGTTTTGGCGTTGGTCCCGGCAGGCAGGGTGATGCCCACTGTGCCTCCGGCGCCCAGCGCGCCGTTATAGCTGGTGGCGAATGAGAGGGTGTAGGTGGTGAGCGCGCCGGCGGACGCCGACGGGCTGCTGTCCGACACGGTCAGACCTGTCACCATCGTCGTCACCCTGAAGATGTACGGGCTGGTGGCCGTTCCCCCCGGCGAGGTGACGGTTACATCACCCGGTGTGGCCAGCGCCGGTACCGAGGTGCTGATGGCGGAGGACGAATCACTCCCCACCCCAGCCGCGGTTCCGTTGAATGCAACGCTGGTGGCGCCGGTGAGATTGATCCCGGTGACCACAACCGGCGTGTCCACCGGACCCGACGACGGCGACACACCCGAGATGCAAGGCACTCCGGCGGCGGCAAGACAGTAATACGGAGAAACAACCCGTCCGGTGTCGGACGATGTCGAGACGCTGGCCGTGTAGGCCTCGGTGGTCGAAGGATTCTTCAGATCGGCAAGAGTCACCGTCAGGATGTCGCCACCTTGTGAACTCTGGCCGCTGTAGACATAGCACTCCACCACCGGTGGGCTGGTGGTGGCGGCGTTGCAATAGCCGATGGTGTTCGTGCCATCGTCGAGGGTGGAGTTGGCCAAGGTCGCGAGGCCGGTTCCGGTCGGGAGATCGATGGTGATCGTGCTTCCGGTGGTGCCGCTCAGTGCCCCGGTGGTAGAGGTCTTGAAGGACAGCATGTAGCTCACATTTTTGGCGGCCGCGAGATTGTTCGTGGTCGTGACCACCACGGCGGAGACGGCGGTGGCCGGGGTGATCGTGTAGGACGGAGACGTGACCACCGTCGTGTCGGAGCTGGTGGACAGGCTCAGGGTGTATGCCTTGGCCACCGTCGGGTTGGTGACGCCGTTGAGAGTGGCGGTCAGTGTGTCCCCGGCCTTCGAACTCTGGCCGCTGTAGACATAGCACTCTGCCACCGGTGGGCTGGTGGTGGCGGCGTTGCAATAGCCGATGGTGTTGGTGCCATCGTCGAGGGTGGCCCCGATGAGGAACGCCAGGCCGGTTCCGGTCGGGAGATCGATGGTGATCGTGCTTCCGGTGGTGCCGCTCAGTGCCCCGCTGGTAGAGGTCTTGAAGGACAGCGTGTACGTGCTGAGCCCTCCGGCGGCGGTGGTCGGCGCGTTGGTCACCGTCAGGCCGGAGAC
>Ga0182012_10002693_pt1 | contig 19157 bp, 22 predicted proteins | sample 612S2SmetaG_FD_120486 | JGI IMG/M metagenome (GOLD analysis project Ga0182012, IMG submission 120486) | Permafrost microbial communities from Stordalen Mire, Sweden - 612S2S metaG | ecosystem: Environmental > Terrestrial > Soil > Wetlands > Permafrost | place: Sweden: Stordalen | collected...
ACGATCGATGTGAGCGGACGGTCGTTGCACGCCACGATGTGGAGGGTGAAAGACCCTGATGCAAATGAATTGGCAGTGGATGCGCAAGACGCATTTACGCTGACTGCGCCGGCACCGCCCGCCAAAGCTAAGTCAAAGGCAAAGACAGGACTGGCGAAGCACTAAGAACGGGTTGACTGCGGCAGGAACCGAGCAGGTTCGGTTTCAGGCTTCGTTTTCGTTCCTCACTCGAGGTCATTGGCCGAGGGTGAGGACGGCGAATAGGACCAGCCAGGTGGCCCCCATGACGTGCCAGAACCAGGCTGTGGAGTCGACGGCGATCTGGCGGAACTCGACACGCTTGAAAAGGCCGAGAGCACAGAGGCAACCTGTGAGGGCAAGTACCCCGACCAGCAGATGGGCGGCGTGCATTCCCGTGATGAGGTAAAAGAAGTAGCTGGCTGGCGTGACGTGGTAGCGGTCAAAGGAGAAACCCATTTGGCTGAGTTGTCGCCAGGCAAGTCCCTGGCCGGCAAGGAAGAGCAAGCCGAGGGTGAGTGTGGCCCCGATCCAGGGAAGGGTGTTGCGCAGCGCTGGGCGGCCCAGGCCGAGCCACTCTTCGAGGACGTCGATCTCGCGGAAGATGCGGCGGCGGGCTAGCTCCATGGTGATGCTGCTGAAGAGGAGAACCACCGTGTTCAAGTAGAGGATTCGGGGCAGGATCACGGGATGCCAGTTGGGCGAGAAGGTGTGGCTCCGGGGGTCCAAGACAAATCCGGCGTGACTGACAAAAAAGGCCAGAATCACTGTGACGAAAAAGAGCATGTCGCCAGCAAGGGCAAAGAAGACAAAGAAGCGAACGCGTCGAAGAAGTTCGCGCGGACCCCTGCTCTCGCCTCTGTAATCATCATCGCCCCCGCCGCCTCCGCCCCCGGTGGGCCGGCGTGTGACGGGTGGCTTGCCACCAATTCCGGGCTTCTTGCGCTCGATCTCCGTGGGGGTGGGGGTAAAAATGGAGGGCATCGCCAGCCTCTTTAGGAGATGAGATTACACTCCTTCAAGCTTGGACGCACCCAGATTCTCAGTGGATTGTTGCGAGGAGCAATAATTTCGTCGATTGAGCCGCAATCGGGTAGGAATCCCGGATATTTGTGCCTACGGGTGATTCGGGGCCGAGCGCACAAGATCGACGAACAGCCGGTGAACACGCCGGTCGTCGGACAGCTCGGGGTGAAATGTGGCAGCGAGGATATGGCCCTGACGAACCAGGACGGGCGATCCGTCGCGACGGGCCAAAACCTCAACTCCGGGGCCAGCTTCGATGATCTTTGGGGCGCGGATAAAGACCATTTCCAGGGGACCGCCAGGAAGTTTGGTTTCTTCGGTGAGGATGGTGGAGTCGATCTGGCGGCCATAGGCGTTGCGCTGGAGTGTTGCATCCAACAGGCCAAGCGAGCGCTGCGGCGGATTCAAGACATTGCGAGCAAGCAGGATCGCCCCGGCGCAGGTGCCAAAGACGGGCTTTTCAAGGCAGAACTGCTGGAGGACCTGGAAGAAGCCCTGCTTTTCAAGGAAGTGAAGGATAGTTGTGGATTCGCCGCCGGGCAGAATGAGGCCGTCCAGGCCGCCGAGTTGGTCGGGCTTGCGGACCTCGATGGGCTGAGCCCCGGAATCGGCGAGGGCGTCAGCGTGCGAAGCGTAGTCGCCCTGGATGGCGAGAACGCCGATACGCGGCCTGATAGCTGATTCCAATGCTTCTCCTGTGTGGGTCAATCGATCTCAAGTGCAGGATCGGGTGCGGAGTCACTACACAATGGACCAACAAGATTAGAGTCGAACTCACCCTGGAGTCTCTTTCAAGGTCCAGAATGAGTGCAACCAGACTCAAGCAATCGAGCGGCGGGCCTGCTCAATGCAATCGCTACCAGCCGCGGGTTTGGAGAAGCTGAGATTCTTCTAATCCGGCGGCGGCCAGGCCCTTCATGGTGCCGGTGACCTGTTCGCTGACTTCGGCGAGGATCTTGGGATCGTTGTAGTGCGTGGTGGCCATGACGATGGCCTTAGCGCGGGAGACGGCCTCTTCGCGCTCCTTCGGGTTGTTCTCGACGTCCAAGGGCGTGGCGCGCTCTTTCATGAAGATACCGCTGCCGACGAAAATTGCCTCGGCGCCGAGCTGCATCATGAGAGCTGCGTCAGCGGGCGTGGCAATGCCTCCGGCTGAGAAGTTGGGGACGGGAAGCTTTCCGGTCTTGGCGACCATGCGGATGAGTTCGTAGGGCGCCTGGTGATCCTTGGCGGCCTTGTAGAGTTCCTGTTCAGTCAAGACGGTAAGCGCGCGCATCTCGCTGGTGATCTGGCGCATGTGTTGCACGGCGTGGACCACGTCGCCGGTGCCTGCCTCGCCCTTGGTGCGAATCATGGCAGCGCCTTCGGCGATGCGGCGGAGAGCTTCGCCCAGGTTCCGGGCTCCGCAGACAAAGGGCGTCGTGAAGGCATGCTTGTCAATGTGGTGCGCCTCATCGGCCGGAGTGAGGACCTCGCTCTCGTCGATGAAGTCGACACCGAGCTCCTGCAGGATCTGGGCCTCGGCAAAGTGGCCGATGCGGGCCTTGGCCATGACGGGGATCGAGACGGCCTGAATAATCTGCTTGATCAGCGAAGGCTTGGCCATGCGGGCCACACCGCCTTCCGCGCGGATCATGGCGGGAACGCGCTCGAGGGCCATGACGGAGGTTGCTCCGGCTTCTTCGGCGATGCGGGCCTGCTCGACGTTCATCACGTCCATGATGACGCCGCCCTTGAGCATCTCGGCGAGGCCGATCTTCAGGCGCAGGCTGGTGGTGGCGGGGGAGTGAGTTCCATTCTTATCCGTCATTGATTGTGACCTCATTTGGGAGCAAAACCGGCCAGATGCGGCCCTTACAGATTGGGCTCACAAGGCGCTCGGTGCAACACTTCTCAGTTTAACAGTGAATCGGGTTAAGAGTATCGAAGGGAAGGGAGCGGTTGGAGATTGGTTTTCATGAGCCCCTTCTAACCCACCTGTCCCAATTCTGGTCACCTTTCTGCCTCCATCCCCACCGATGGCTACTGCACACTCAGTGTCCCTTCCAGCAACGCATCGTGGGATCGTCGCCGGGGATCCGCCCGGGCGCATCCCGGGCCGACTGCCGGAGCCAGACCCCGAGCAAGCGGCTGCGGCCGCAGCAGCGGCCGAAGCGGCATTGATTCCGTCGGTTGTGCGGGACCGGCCGGAGGGACAGCTTGTATTGAGCGCTTCGATTGCGCGGATGCCGGTGGAACTTGATGTGGCAATCCCGGTTCCACAATTCCGGGTGCGCGACCTGTTGGCTCTGGCCCCGCAGCAGCTGATTGAGTCGCGCTGGGGAAACGGCGATGACCTGCCGCTGGCCTCCGGCGCGGTGCAGGTGGCATGGACAGAATTTGAGGTGATCGAGTCGGGGCTCGCGGTGCGGATTACACGGTTGGGATAGCGGTTGAACAGGGGAGGGTTGGGTTGGAAGCAGAGGGACGGTCGTTTGGATGGACGGTGCGGAAAGGTGGCCTGACCGGCTGGCTGTTGTCGAGGCTGCAAGGCGAAGGGCGGCCTCGTCCACAGTTAACGGTCCTGGAGCGGATCACGCTGGCTCCGAAGCAATCGATAGCCTTAGTAGAGGCAAGCGGCGAGCGGCTTCTGGTGGCCACCTCGGCGGATGGCACTCCAGCTTTCTACCCAGTCGGCCGGGGAGCGCGGGGAAGGGGCGCGCAGTCCGACAGACAGCAAAAAGCCTCGCAACGGAGGGTCTCATGGTAGCCGGGGTGGCAGGGCTTTTGGCCGCCGCCAACGCTCCGGCGCCGTTGTTGCCCGATCTAAGCAGCCGCCTGCATCCCTCGGATTCGACGCCGTGGACAATCGTCTTCGTCCTGACGCTCATCACCCTGCTGCCCTCAATCCTGATGGCGATGTCGCCGATGGTGCGTCTGCTGGTGGTGTTTCACTTTCTGCGCCAGGCTCTGGGGACGCAGACCGCCCCATCCAATCCAACGCTGATGGCCCTGGCCCTGATGATGAGCTGGTTTCTGATGACGCCGGTACTCAACCAGGTGGACCAGCAGGCTGTGGAGCCGTATCGAGCAGGACAGATCACGGGTTGGGATGCGATTGACCGGGGATCGCAACCCGTGAAGACGTTTCTGCTCCGCTATGCGCGGGAGAAGGACCTGGCCCTGTTCGCCGCTGCCGGCCAGGTTGAGCGCCCACTCACGGCTGCGGATCTGCCCATGCGGGTGGTCATTCCCGCCTATATCTTGTCGGAGCTCAAGGCTGGTTTCGCCATTGGCGCCGTGCTCTACCTGCCGTTTCTTCTCATCGATATGGTTACCGCCTCGATCACCACCTCAATCGGCATGTTCCAACTGCCTCCGGTCGTGGTCTCCACCCCGCTCAAGATCCTGCTCTTTGTGATGGTGGACGGCTGGAATCTGCTGGCGAGCTCGCTGCTGAAAAGCTTCTGACCCGGGCGGTGACTCACGAAGAATTCCCGGAAGCAATGAGATGACAGAAATCAAACGGCGGAGGCCGGAGAGCAAGGAGGCGAACAGAGAGATGACTCCAGACATGGTTGCCGAATTGTTGCGCCAGCTGCTGCGCGAGGCCATGATTCTGGCCGCGCCGGTGCTGATCGCTGCGGCTCTGCTGAGCTTTCTGCTGAGCCTCGTCCAGACGCTAACCAGCCTGCAGGACCAGTCGCTCACTTCGGTGCCGCGCCTGATGGCGGTGGCATTGATCCTGCTGGCAGCTATGCCATGGTTTCTCTCCCGGCTTGCCAGCTATACCGTCCGTCTGATCACGGACTTCCACCGCTACGTGGGCTGAGGAGCCTCTGCGACATGGCTGGACCAACTGACTGGGCGAGATTTCTGAGCGCGATGACGCTGGTGCTGGTGCGCGTAAGCGGCCTGGTAGCATTCGCTCCATTTTTCAGCTCAACCGCACTCCCGATCCGCACCAAAGCTGTATTTGTCGGCGCAGTCGCGTTTCTGCTGGCGCCGCTTGCGGCAACACTGCCGGCAGCGCACAGCGTGCTTGATCTTTCCGCCCTGTTGAGCGAGCTGGCCGTGGGGCTGTTCTACGGCCTGGCGCTGGCAATGATGATGGAGATGCTGCTCTTTGCCGGGCAGATTTGCGGGGTGCAGTTCAGCTTCTCGCTGGTAAACCTGCTCGACCCTGCTTCAAACATCCAGACGCCGTTGCTGGGGGATCTATTCCAGCTGATGGGGACACTGGTGGTTATCACCGCTGGGCTCGACCGCATCCTGCTGGCGTCACTGGCGCGCAGCTTTCATGCCGTCCCCCTGGGGGGATTCGTCGTTGCGCCGGCAGGCACGAGGGTGCTGGTCGGAGCTGCCTCAGGGATATTTCTTGCTGCCGTGGAGTTGGCCGCGCCGGTACTGGCGGCGACGTTGCTGGCCGAGGTGTCAGTGGCACTGCTTGGCAAGCTGAGCCCGCAGCTACCGGTGATGGCGCTGACGGTGCCGTTGAAGACGCTGACCGGCTTCGTGCTGCTGATTGGGTCGCTCGCCTTGTGGCCTCGGTTCATAGAGGCCCGCTTCGGTTCGCTGCTTGACATGGCCGAGCGGCTGCTCGCTCCATCTGCCAGCATCGCCCCAACCCTGGCGCAACGGCTGGGAGGCTAGGCGATGCCCGGCGAGCGTACAGAACAGGCAACCCAGCGGAAGCGGGAGAAGGCCCGCCAGGAAGGCGACGTGCTGCACAGCCGCGAGCTTTCGGCCGCAGCAGGAACGCTGGCCGGGGTTATGGTCCTCGGAGCACTGGGAACCCGCAGCCTCCTGGCGTGGCGCGCGGCCTTTGCTGAATTTCTGGCGCTTGGGGCTCCCGCACGCTGGGAGCCGGCCACCCTCGCCCCGACCCTGGTCGCCATTCGCCGGATAACGCTCCAGGTTCTTGCACCCACGGCATGGACGATGGCGGCTGTCGCGGCAGCCGCACTTGGGGCCGGGGTCCTGCAGACGGGCGGCCTGAGCGTTACGCCTGGTTTGATCGGATTCAAGCCTGAGCGCATCAATCCGATTGCGAACGCGCGCAATCTGTTTTCTCTGAGGGCGGCCTCACGGCTGGCCAAGTCCCTCATCCCGGCAACAATTCTGGGCGTCTTTGCGGCGCAGAGAGTCGCGCGCCAACTCACATTGCCCCCTTTCTCTCTCACCCGGATCGAGCAGCTGGGAAGCGATGTATACGGGCTGCTGCTGGCGGCGGCGTGGCTGCTTTTCGGATGGTCGGCGATTGACTACCTTGTCGAGTGGCGCAGCCGCGAGTCCCGCCTGCGCATGAGCCGCGACGATCTGCGCGACGAGATGAAAGAGACCGAAGGCAGCCCGCAGACGCGCGGCCGGATTCGCAGCCTGCAGCGCCAGATGCGGCGCCGGAGGGTGAAGGCGGATGTCTCGCGGGCCGCAGTGGTGGTGACCAATCCCACGCACTACGCTGTCGCTTTGGGATTCGACTTCAAAACCATGGAGACCCCGCGGGTGCTGGCCAAGGGCCGCAACCTGCTGGCTGAGGAGATCAAAGCCGAGGCCCGCTGGGCGGGTGTGCCGATTGTCGAGAATCCTCCGGTCGCGCGGTCGATCTACCGCGCCGTCGAGGTCGGCCAGCCGATTCCAGTCGATCTCTATGCAGCTGTTGCCGCGATCCTCGCCTACCTTTACCGCCAGCGCGTCGAGGCCGAGCTCAACGAGCGGCGAAGCCGCGAGGCAGCGGCACGGGTCCGCGCACAGGCAGATGCCGCAGCAAAGGCCGCGAAAGCAGCGGGCGGACCCGGCAGTATGCCGTATACCGGAGGTCCGCAATGAGCACCACTGCAGTTGTTCCCCCGGCTCTCAATGCGCGCTCCATTCTTGACCGCATGCGCGAGTACGTGCTGCCGATGGCGGCCATCAGCGTGATCTTCGTCATGATCGTTCCGCTGCCCGCCTGGGCACTGGATCTGCTGCTGGCTCTTTCGATGGCCGCGTCGTTCATCGTCTTCCTCTCCGCCGTGCAAATCCGTCGGGCTGTCGAGCTGAGCGTGTTTCCCACCCTTCTGTTGCTGCTCACACTGTTCCGGCTGGCGCTGAATATCGCTTCCAGCCGCCGTATTCTGTTGCACGGCCAGGAGGGAACCGCGGCAGCGGGCAAGGTAATCGAGGCATTTGGTCAGTTTGTCGTTGGCGGAAACTACGTGGTCGGTTTTGTGCTGTTTCTGGCGCTGATCGCGATTCAGTTCCTCGTGGTATCGCACGGAGCGGTGCGCACCGCCGAGGTGACGGCGCGGTTCACCCTCGACGCGCTTCCCGGCAAGCAGATGGCGATCGACGCCGACATGAACGCCGGGCTGATCGATGAAGCCGAGGCGCGCAGGAGGCGCCAGGCAATTGCGCGCGAGGCCGAGTTCTACGGAGCGATGGATGGCGCCGCCCGCTTCAATCAGCGCGACTCGCTGGCCACTATCCTGATCACGGCCATCAACATTGTTGCCGGTCTGCTGATCGGCACGCTGCAGCAGGGAATCGATCTGGGCGAGGCGGCGCGCACGTATACCGTTCTTACCGTGGGCGACGGCCTGGTCACCTTGATTCCGTCTCTGCTGGTTTCGATTGCCGGTGGAATCACACTGACGCGGGCCAACTCCGCGGGACTGCTCGGCGGGGAGATTCGCCAGCAGTTGCTGGCACGACCTGCAACGCTCTACCTGTCCAGCCTTGTGTCGGCGGCCATGTGCCTGATTCCGGGATTGCCCAAGCTCGCATTCCTCGCCGTGGCGGGGGCGCTGCTGTGGGCCGGGCGCCGGGTGTCGGCAAAGGCTGCGGCGGCGCCTGCCGCCGAGCCGGTCACGGCGGAAAAGAAGAAGGCTGATCAGGCGCAGGGGGCCGCGGATCTGGCCAACCTGCTGAAGCTCGAAGAGCTGACGCTCGAGATCGGATTCCAGCTGATCCCGCTGGTCGACGAAAAGCAGGGCGGGCAGCTGTTGAATCGTGTCCGCTCCCTGCGCAGGCACCTGTCGAGCGAGCTGGGGTTCCTGGTGCCTCCGGTGCACATCTCCGACAACCTGAGACTTAAGCCGCGCGAGTATGTGTTCTCGCTGCGCGGAATGGAGATCGGACGCTGGCAGACCGAAGGTAGTTTAAAGCTCGCCGTCTCAGGGGATCCCAACCGGAGGCCGTTGGCCGGGAAAGAGGCGCGCGAGCCGGCCTTTGGGGTGCCGGCCATCTGGATTGCCGCAACGCTCGAGGAACAGGCGAGTGCGGCAGGCTATTCGGTGGTGGATGCAGTCACCGTGATCACGACGCACCTGGGCGAGCTGATCCGCCAGCACGCGTGGGAGCTGCTGGGCCGCGCTGAGACCAAGCGCCTGCTCGACTCATTGAATGAGAGCCATCCAAAACTCCTCGAGGAACTGGTTCCGAAACTTCTAACCCTCGGCGAGGTTGGGCGGGTTCTTGAGCAGTTGCTGAGGGAGCGTGTCTCGATACGCGATCTCGGCACCATTCTGGAAGCGCTGATCGAGACCGCGCCGACCAACAAGAGCCCCATAGCACTGGTGGAAGCCGCGCGCCAGGCGCTGGGCCGCCGGCTTGTTCGCCCTCTGATGGACGAGGACGGCCTGCTGCCGGTTCTGCTGCTCGATTCCGGGCTTGAGGAGGAGATCCTCGCCACCCTGTCTCCTGAACCCGGCCAAAGGCTTCTCGGAGCGCATTCTTCCCCCGCCACCCCGCTGGTGCGGCGTCTCTCCGATTCTGTGAGGCAGCTTATCGGCTCGGCCGCCGGTCCGGTTCTCCCCGTGCTTCTTTGTCCTGGTTCGGCACGTTACCACGTGCGCCGCTGGCTGGAGCCGATCCTGCCCCGATTGACGGTAATCTCCGCGGCTGAGATACCCCCCGAAGTCCGTCTGCGCCCCGTAGGGACTGTGCGGTGAGCGACGGGGCGGCGATGCAGGCTGGTTGGAGAAAAGCGCGGAAGCACGGCGAAATAGTTGCACGCAACAAGCAGTTTTAAGGAGGGGGAGAGCTCAGGCCATGGAGATGGAACCGGCAGACAGGACAGCGAATCGCAGAGTTGGCTCACGCTCCGGGTACCCTCCCGGTGCTGTCACCGGAGAGCTGAGCGGGGAGCAGGAGCGGCTTCTGCTCGAACATTTGCCGATCGTGCGATTTCTTGCCCGGCGCATTCACGAGCGTCTGCCCCAGCATGTGGAGATCGAGGACCTTGTATCGGCGGGCGTGGTGGGGCTCATGGATGCCTTTGCCAAATTTGACCCCAACAAGAAGGTCCAATTCCGCAGCTATGCGCAGTTCCGCATCCGCGGAGCAATTCTTGACAGCCTGCGCACGCTCGACTGGAGCCCACGCGAGTTGCGTCGCAAGGGCCGCGCGGTGGAAGAGGCAATTCGTGTGCTGACCGCGCGGATGGGCAGGGCTCCGCAGGAAGGTGAAGTTGCTGCCGAGATGGAGTTGGGCCTCGATGAGTACCAGCAGCTGCTCGGCGATCTGAAGGGCCTCGAGATCGGCACGCTGCACATGGAGCGCAACGAGGATTCGGGCGAAGAAGAGCTTGCATATGTGCCGGGCCGTGCGGATGAGGACCCACTCTTCCGTTGCCTGCGCGGCGAGCTGGAGGAGAGGTTGTCGGAGGCGATAACGGGCCTTCCCGACCGCGAGCGGCTGGTAATGACGCTCTACTACTACGAAGAGATGACCATGCGCGAGATAGGGCTGGCGCTGGGAGTGGTCGAGTCGCGCGTATCGCAGCTGCACGCCTCAGCCGTAGTCCACCTTCGAGCGGCGCTTAAAGACCTGGCCGCTCGGGGAGCTTTAGAGCAGGCCAGGCGGGATCGAAAGGGCCGCGCATACCAGCGCAGGGAGGCTGGCAGGGAGGCGGGCATGGAGGCGGGCGGGGCTGCCGGCTCGCAAAAGTCCATCCCGCTTGCAGCGACGCCGGTCGGACCGATCGACGGGCTGCTCAAAAAGATGAGCCGCGCTTGAGTCTCGAGCGCGGAGATCACCTCTTTCGCTCATTGCCTGATTGAGGTCCGGAAGGATCGAGCTCAGTGCAGGGACGGGAGAAACACAAATCATGGGAATGGGATTCCGGGGTCATACGACGGATGGAAAAGACACTTAAACAGGCTGAGATCGACGCGCTTTTCGAGGCGGCCCGCAGCGCGAATTCAGATGTAGCCCGGCCTGAGGTCCGCGCTCGGGTCGTTCCGTACAATTTTTCGTCGTCGGGCCAGATCTCGACCGACCAGCTGCGCGCGATCTCCATGCTGAACGACCTGTTCGCGCGCAACCTGACGCACAATCTTGCCGCCTGGCTGCGCACCCGGTTCCAGGTGAACCTGGTTTCGGCCGAACAGATTCCATTCAATGAGTTCCTGTTGCGTATCCCCGAGATCAGCTATGTGGCCTCGGTGCGGCTTGAGCCCCTGGGTGCGATCTCGGTGCTGCAGCTGGACCTGGCTCTGGCCCCTCCGGTCATCGATCTCCTGTTGGGGGGCGAAGGCAAAGATGGCCCGTTGCGCGAGCTCACGGATATCGAAGAGGCAATCCTTGGATCGGTGGTCGAAATTATCTGTCGTGAGCTGACCGCTGCCTGGCAGCCGGTTGGACTGAGCTTCAATTTTGAGCGCCGCCAGATGCAAACCCAGGTCGCGCGCATCATGGCTGTAACGGAGAAGACACTCTGCCTGAGCTTTGAGATCCGCATGCCGCACAGCTCGGGCCTGCTGAACCTCGCATTCCCAGCCGTGGTCGCAAACACTATCCTGCGCCGCCTGACATCGGACTGGGGGCGGCCGCGACGACACGCCAGCGAAACCCGGGTGCGCATGGAGTCGATCGCGCGGCGGCTGACCTTTGGCGGCTCACTGCAGCTTCCTGCGGTGCGTGTATCGGCGTCGGAACTTGAGCGCCTGGAGGCGGGTGCAGTACTGCGGCTGGGTCTGGCGGGCAATACGCTGCCCGTCTGGCGGGTGGGCGGCCAGACATTGGCCGATGCGGCAGCGGTGGCGTCAGGAGCGCATCGTGGCGCGCAGTTGGAACAGATGGCTGGAGACCGTGAACCATGTTGACCTATCTGGATTGCTGGGTGCGGGCGGCTACGGCGCTGTTCGCGCAGGCGCTGGCCGGCGAGCCTCAACTGGTCGAAGGCCTGCCCAAGCCGCTTGGAGCCGGCGCCTTCGGCTACGCTGCAACGCTGAGCGGTGACCAGCAGGGCCGGTTCTCGGTGCTGCTTGAGGGAGCAACGCTGGATGCTCCGCTGGTAGGCGAAGGCATGGATCAGCGGGCCGGCTGGGCGGAGATTCTACGCGAGGTAGCTGAGGCCGCCGCCGGTGACCTTCTGGCCCAGACCGGGGTGAAATGCCGCGTAGAGAAGTTCGAGCCTATTGACGGCGAGTCCAAGGTTTCCCGAGCGTTTCAGCTGAAAGGGGGCGACCGCTCTTGGACCGTGCTGGTAAAGGATGGGGTGCGCGTTCCGGCCGGGGATACACATGCCGAAGCTCCCTCCGGCCGGGCTGGACAGGGTCCGCAGCCGACAGCAGAGGCGGGCGAGTTGAATGCGACAGGAGTGTCTGCGGGCATCGAACTCTTGCTGGATATTGAACTCGAAGCAAGCATTCGCTTTGGCTGCCGGGAGATGCCCCTGGGCGAAATCCTCGATCTGGGTCCGGGAGATGTAGTGCAGCTGGACCGTCATGTCGCCGATCCGGTGGACCTGATTGTGGGCGACAAGATTGTGGCTCGCGGAGAGGTGGTGCTGGTCAACGGCAACTTCGGTCTGCGGGTGCTTGAAGTGGCGGCGCCCAGAAAGCGCCTGGAGACGATTCGATGCCTCTTTTGATGGCACGATCCGCGCAACAACCGGGACTGCTGTCGGACGGGGTGCGCCGAGACCCGACCGCAGAGGTGAACATGGATTCTCCCCTTCAGCGCGGATTTGCTGCCTGGAGGTCCCGGCAGGCAATCCTGGCCAAGTGCGCCAACCCTCTCTGCGCGTCGGGCTGGCTGCATCGGGTGGGCCGCGCGGCCGTTCCGTCATTCGAAGGGCGCAGGTGCTGTTCTTCAGCCTGTACGCGTTTGCTTGTCGAGGCAGCGATCCGCAGAGAACGGGATGGTCGAGCAACGCCTGCCGCCGAGGCCCACAACCATCGGATTCCTCTTGGGCTGGTGATGCTTGAGCAGGGTTGGATTTCAGGTGCCCAGTTGCGGCGGGCCCTGGAGGCACAGCGCTCGGCAGGAGGAGGAAGGCTGGGGGGGTGGCTCGTGCGCCGCGAGGGAGTGCGCGAGGAGATGGTGACGCGAGCGCTTGGACTGCAATGGAGCTGCCCGGTACTCGGCGTTGAACAACACGATGCGGAAGCTATGACAGGATTCCTGCCGCGCCTATTTGTCGATGCTTTTGGCTCCCTTCCCCTGCGCATTGCCTCAGGCAGGCTGCTTTATCTGGGTTATGAGGAGCGGATCGACTCCGCACTTGCGCTGGCCGTCGAGCGGATGACCGGCATGCGCGTCGAAAGCGGACTGGTGCAGGGCTCGTTATTTCGAGCCACACATACGCGGATGCTGGCAGCGCGATTTCCGCCGGTGGAATTGATTGAAGCGGTATCCGAGGCGGCGGCGGCGCAAGCCATGGCGCGTTCGCTTGAAAAAGCGCGCCCTCTTGACGCGCAGTTGGTTCGGGCACATGAGTGCCTGTGGTTGAGGATGTGGATCCGCCCGGCGGCGGGTCCCTACCCCGACCCCTTATCTGTGCGCGACCTGATCTGCTCCATCGCCGCCTACTAGCCGGGGCATACCTGCGGAGGCTGGGGAAGTTCTGCCGAGGCGATCCACCGCGGCTGGAGCTTGCTCCTGGATCGGCATGCAGGGTGGCCTGACTTGAGCCATTCCTTCCGGCATGGAGTCATTCCTTCCGACGTGCAGTCATTCTGTCAGAAATTGGATATGCGCGGGGCCTGAGGACAATCGAAGGCTTGATGGGGCTGGATCGGTCGCTTGAAACCGATAGCCTGTGCTAAATTCTTCGTCCGCATAGCTCAAGCACCGGCAAGGAATGCCGATGAAGCATATGAGGAGCTGGAATGCGCGAGATACGGATTTTGATCGTTGACGACTCTTCGGTAATGCGCAAGATTGTGGAACGGTCGCTGCGCCAGGCCGGGCTCGATCCCCTGTTGGTGCACGAGGCCGGCAGCGGAACGGAAGGGCTTGATGTGCTGCGGGGAGAAACGGTTGACCTGATTCTCTCCGACATCAACATGCCCTCGATGGATGGGTTGGAGTTCCTGCGCCAGATTCGCGCTCAGAATCTGGCGCCCGGCGTGCCAGTAGTAATGATCACGACCGAGTCCAGCGAAGAGCATGTGAAGCAGGCGATCCTCTCCGGAGCGCAGGGATACATTCGCAAGCCATTCACCGCGGAACAGGTGAAGGAGCGGGTATTGCCGCTGGTGGCGGCGGTCTCGATGGGGTAACCGATCGAGGGTGCGGCGGGGCGCGGGGGCGGCGGAGTCCCGGAGGGAGGAACGATGTTGCTCAATGGAGTGCGGACGGCGGCTCTGACGCGAGTTCAAAAAGCAGGGAAAGATGAAACGGAGTGTGCGATGACTGTGTCTCTGCGGGAATCCGTGCAACTGGTATCCGATCCGCGGAACCTGGATGCAAGTGTGGAAGAGGTCTTTCAGTTGATGCTTGGGGTCGCTTGCCGGCGGCAGAGCTGTTCACCGGTTCATGAAGCCGAGTCGGTCACCGCGGTGGTGGGTTTTGGTGGTGTTCTCAGCGGCGCATGCGTCTTCCGTTCGGGTGCGAGTGCTGCTTTAAGGGTTGCGGCCCTGATGACGGGAATGGAGTTCGCCGCCCTGGACGACACGGTGAAGGATGCGATTGGCGAGATCGGCAATATGCTGGCCGGAGCGTGGAAGGGAAAAGTGCCAGACCTGGCGGCTCATTGCGGGCTGTCGGTTCCTGCGGTGATCACAGGAAGGGACTACAACCTGCATGTGCAGGCGCCTGAGTTTCAATTGCACCATGTCTATCGTTTCGAGGACGCGTGCTTCGAGGTGACGATCATCTGCGACGGGTTGCAATAGCTTTAGCTCCATGAGTTAGGCGGACAGAAGCCAATCCGCTGATGGGCGAAAGCCGCGTGGCTGCAAGGGCCTTGCGCTCCGGCATGATTTTTCTCCAATCTTCGATCCCGATTTTCGGGCCTCTATCTGCCTCCTTGTCACTTCGCAAGGAGGCATTCCTCATGGACAGCGGCTATTACGCGGCGATGACCGGCCTGGTGGCGCGGACGCAGGCGCTGGACACCGCAGCGGCCAACCTCGCCAATGCGCAAACGGCCGGCTACCGGGCTGAGCGTGAGTACTTCCGCTCGGTTGTGCTCGGGCCGGGAGCGCTCGATTCGCAACTGGGCAGGACGGTGAATAACTTTGGCCTGCTCGGCGGCGACCAGCTGAGCATGGCGCAGGGTGCGCTTGCACAGACTGGCAATCCCCTCGACCTGGCGATCGAGGGCGAAGGCTTCTTTCAGGTGCAGACACCGAACGGGCCGCGTTACACCCGGGACGGCAGCTTCCATCGCGCGCCGGAGGGGTTGCTGGTCACAGCCGATGGCGCACCTGTCCTCTCGGCTGCCGGGAAGACGATTCCGATACCTCCCGGTGAGCCATCGGTGGGGGCCAATGGCGTGATTTCCGTGGCCGGAGGAGTTGCAGCGACCATCGGGGTGTTCACGTTTCCGGCGGGAACCCGCCTGACGCCGGAGGGGGCCAATCGATACGTCGCGCCAAGCGGCAAAGACCCCGTGTTGACCCTCCAGGCGTCGATCCATCAAGGAGCCATCGAACAGGCAAACCAGGACGTGATCCAGGGTTCTCTGGACCTGATGATGATGCAGCGCCAGGCGGAGATGATGCAGCGGGCGCTCACCGTCTTCCACACTGAATTCAACCGGATCGCGACCGAGGACCTGCCAAAGGTCTAGAAACAGCGCGGGACTGAAGGAGCCACATGATTCGAGCTTTGTATACAGCGGCGAGCGGCATGAGTGCCGAACAGATGAATCTGGACACGATTGCCAACAATCTGGCCAACGCGTCCACGACGGGCTTTCGACAGTTACGCCTGGAGTTTCAGGACATGGTCTATCAAAATATGGTGACGCCGGGCGCCGCGCAGTCGCAATCGACCGTTTCGGCCGGCCTGCAGATTGGCCTGGGAACCAAGTCGGCGGCTACCGAAGTGATCATGACTCAAGGCTCGCTGAACCAGACATCGAATCCGCTGGATGTGGCAATTGAGGGAACTGGTTTCTTTCAGGTACAGCGCCCGGACGGAACCATAGCCTACACACGCGCCGGGCAGTTCCAGTTGAACAACCAGGGAACGCTGGTGACGACCGACGGCGACCCGGTGATTCCGACCATCACCATTCCCGCAAATGCAACAGCGGTCACGATCACCCAGTACGGAGTGGTGAATGCAACACTGGCGGGCCAGCAGAATCCGTCGCAACTTGGGCAACTGCAACTGGCGACATTCCCAAACCCCGGGGGGCTGGAAAGCATGGGATCGAACCTGCTGAAGGCAACGCTCAACTCCGGCGACCCGGTGCTCGGCAATCCGGGCGGGACCGAGGGGCTGGGAACTTTGCAACAGGGTTACCTCGAGAACTCCAATGTGGATGTAGTGACAATGTTTGTGCAGATGGTGCTGGCCCAGCGCGCCTATGAGTCGAATTCAAAGGTGATCAAGGCCGCTGACGATATGTATTCGCAGGTGAACAACATGACTCACTAAGTCTGTTGGCGATGGAGGAAACAGCAGGGAGGGTGGGTGCGAAAGATCAGGAAGCGGTCAAATGGAGAAAAATCGCTGGCAAGTCTTGCGGCGGCGGGAGTGCTCTTGCTGCCCGTAGCAATATCCGCCCAGACGGCGCCATTCATCTCGACTGCACAACCGGGACGAGACTCTGCCTGTTCAGCGTCTTCGACCTGTTCGGTTGTACGAGAGATCGACGACCCCTCCACCGGCAGGCAGTGGCTGCTGATGCGTGATCGGGCTCATCCCGCAGGGCCGGGCGTTCTGATTGCAAAGGAATCGGTTGCAGAAAGCGGTCGGCTTGAGGGGGAGATAGCGCGCCAGCACCCGGTGATCCACGCCGGGGATCGTCTGACAGTGGAGCAGTGGAGCGAAAAAATCGATTTCTGGCTGGAGGGCGTAGCACTCGCGCCGGCGGCGTCCGGGGCATCCCTGCGTGTTCGGCTGGTGATTACCGGCAAGGTGATTCCGGCAGTTGCTCTCGGCCCGGGTCGAGTGAGGCGGGTTCAAGACAAGGAGTTCTGGCCATGATCAGGGGTCAAGCATTGCGGATACCGGCGCTGCTGTTGGCCGGAGCGGCTTTACTCCCAGCGGCGCTGGCAACGGGGAAGAAGAGTTCGCTCATTCCGCAGCCAAAGCCAACCCCTCCGGAGGCGGCCTTGCGCGCGTATGTAGAGCACGTACGAGCTCAGCAGGCGGCTGAGGTCAAGACGATGGGCTCGATCTGGTCGCCGGAAGGACGCCTGGTGCGCCTGGGCACGGATGCCAAGGCGGTGCGTTTGCATGATGTGGTTTCAATTGTGGTGACAGAGAGTCTAGCTGCTTCGACAGATGGGCAGGTAAAAAACTCACGAGCCTCCAATGCGAACTCGGGCCTTACGTCTTTGTTTGGCGCGTTGAAAGCGTCGAACGCCCTGCAGAACCTGGTGGGGATGACTGCGACGTCAGGTCTTGCAGCACAGGGCCAGAGCACAACGAACTCGAGCCTGGCGACAACCTTCGGAGGCGAGGTGGTGGATGTGCTGCCGAACGGCATGCTGGTGGTGCAGGCGACGCGGCAGTTGACCTTCTCGCAGCAGACCCAGGTGATCAAGCTGCGCGGCCTGGTGCGGCCCGAGGATGTGAGCGCTCAAAACCAGGTATTGTCCACGGCAATGACAGATCTTGAACTCGAAGTGACGGGCAAGGGCATCATCAACGACTCAACCTACAGGCAGAACCCGCTGGTGCAGTTCCTGGAGAAGCTGTTGATCTTCTAAGTCGATCCCGCGATCGGCTGAAGGGATCAGAGCACACGGGAAAGCGAACAGGGAACCCGGAAGCAGAACAGCTGCCGCTGCAAGGCAAAAGCGGGGAAGGGCCGCAAGAGCGATGGACTCAACGCGAGTGAATTCGGGAGGGCCCAGGGCAGGCTCGTTCTTCTGCGGATGGCTTGGCCTGATTCTTCTGACGATGTTCGGGATGGCGGCGGCGGATGCGGCGCAGGACGACACGCCGGTGCAGCGGGCCCGTATCAAGGATGTGGCGACGATTGAGGGAATCCGCGACAACCAGTTGGTTGGCTTTGGCCTGGTGGTGGGTCTGAAGGGTACGGGCGACAGTTCGCAGACAGTATTTCCGGCGCAAACGCTGGTTTCTACGCTGGAGCGGCTGGGAATCACGGTGCCGCAGACCGGGTCAAACAGCGCTGCCAACATGCAGGTGAAGAACATGGCGGCTGTTTTTGTGGTGGCTACGCTGCCGCCGTTCAGCCGTCCGGGAGAGAAGATGGACATCACGGTCTCCTCGGCGGGGGATGCGCGCTCGCTGGAGGGGGGAATCTTGTTGATGACGCCGCTCTATGGGCCGGACGGGATGATCTATGCACAGGCGCAAGGGTCCCTGGTGCTGGGCGGCTATATTGCAACATCCGCGGGAAACACCCGGCAGATGAATCATCCAACAACCGCACGGATTCCCGGGGGTGCACTGGTAGAGCGGGCGGTACCGTTCGAACTCAAGCAGATGCGCACGGTGACGGTGGTTTTGAATGACGCTGACTTCCACACCGCCGAGCGAATGGCCGGGGCCATTGACAAGGTCCTGGGCTCCTCGCGTGCGCGTGTAGTCGATAGCCGCAGGGTGGAGGTTGCGAGCAAGGATGGAGAAGATTTGCCCGCGCTCCTTGATCGCGTGGAGGCGGTTGAAGTGGAAGTCTACCCGCGTGCCCGGGTGGTGGTGAACGAGCGAACCGGCACCGTGGTGATCGGCGGCACAGTTCGCTTGCAGCCAGTCACGATTCTCCACGGAGGGCTTTCAGTCAACGTGATGAGCGAGCCCAAGGTGTCGCAGCCGAATGCACTTTCATCGGGAACAACGCAAGTTGTTCAACAGACCACGGTGCAGGCTCAGGACAAGCCGGTCAACCGCATCGACTTGAAGCCGGGAGCGACGGTGGAGGATCTGGTGCAGGAGTTACAGCAGACCGGCGCCGGGGCACGGGATGTGATTTCGATCCTGCAAGCCATGAAAGAAGCCGGAGCGTTAGAAGCCGATCTGGTCGTTCTCTAGCAAGGATGTGAAGCTGGACAAAGGAGATGAATGGTGCACCTGGCAGATTTGAAGACGAGCGGGATGGAGCAAAACAATCGAGATGCTTCTGTTCCGCCGCCTCGCCTGGTGAAGGCGGCGCACGAGTTTGAGGCACAACTGATGAAGGAGTTGATGGCGCCGCTTACCCGGGGCACATCGATTCCGGGCGTAGGCGGGGGAGAGGCTGGAGACGAAGAGGATGCGGAATCGGGCTCGGGCGGTGCGCTGGGCGAGTTTGCAGCCGAGGCATTGGGTCAGGCGCTAAGCGCGGCGGGAGGATTTGGAATTGCTCATCGAATTCTGGGTGAAATCGGCCCTGCAAGTGTTCATAAAAGTAATCAGGGAGCGCAAAGCAGGTAACCAGAAAAGGGAACCAGAAGGATGGAATAAGAAGATGCGAATGACTAGAGTGATTAGTGTGTTCGCCGATAGGTCCTTCAAGGAGCAATAAATATGGATATCCGCAATAGCCTGGACGGACTGAAGTCGCTGCTGGGGGTGAACCAGCCGGGCACTGAGCCGGCCCAGATCAAGGGTAGCCCCGCTACAACAACCAATGCATTGAGCAGTGATCGTGCCACGCTGAGCAGCACGGGCAGCGAGGTTGCCAGTGCGCTGAGCGATTCGGGCGTGCGCGCGGACAAGGTGGCAGCGGTGCAGGGGGCGCTGGCAGCGGGCACATACAACGTTTCAGCGAGCGCGGTGGCGTCAAAGCTGGTAGACGC
>Ga0182012_10002694_pt1 | contig 19143 bp, 16 predicted proteins | sample 612S2SmetaG_FD_120486 | JGI IMG/M metagenome (GOLD analysis project Ga0182012, IMG submission 120486) | Permafrost microbial communities from Stordalen Mire, Sweden - 612S2S metaG | ecosystem: Environmental > Terrestrial > Soil > Wetlands > Permafrost | place: Sweden: Stordalen | collected...
ACCGTCCAGCTAAAATCCATAGGCCGCAGCGGACGCGTCGTGCGCAAGCTCGAAGGCGAAGCCCTCGAAGTTCAGGTCGGCCCCATGAAAATGCGCGTCCCCCTCGATGACATTGCCGCCGTCATCGCCCAGGCCGGAAACAATCCCGTGCAGGCCGCCCGCAGCAAAGGCATCAACGTCCACCTCCGCGACGATGAATCCTCGGCCCCCACCGAAATCAACGTAATCGGCCGAAACGTGGACGAAGCCACCGCCGAAGTAGAGAAATTTGTAGACCGCGCCTTCCTCGCCGGAATCAGCCACATCCGCGTCGTCCACGGCTCCGGCATGGGAATCCTCCGCCGCGCCCTGCGCGACTACCTCAAGCACCACCCCGCCGTAGTCTCGGTCACCGAACCCCCTCACAACCAGGGCGGCGGCGGAGCCACCGAAGTGGAGTTGAAGGTATGACCTCCGCTTCGCGCCAGGAAAATTAATCCCAGAACATCGTCGTCTTGCGCTAAAGTTTCAACATTCGTGAGGAGTTGAATCCATGTGCCGGGTAGATTTCCGCGATGAGCTCTGCAAAACTGAAGTGGAGTGCGTTAACCGCCGCCTGCCTTCTGGCTTTGTATGGGGTTGCTCACCACCGCACCATTTCCGTGCGTGAATATCTGACCTCGGCCCAGGTTTACTGGCGCGCTGATCAGGCCGTTATCACCATCACAACCACCGCGGAAGTCCGCAGCGAAGGCCTTCTCGCCAAAGGCGCAAGCATCGCACGAGGCTGGGTAAAGCTCGCCAATTCCAAGCCCGATCTCCGCGCCGGAGCCGCGCACGTTTTCACGCTTCAAAATGGCCGCTGGCAAGATCAAAAGCTGGACCCGCGCTCGTCGCCCCAGGCCTTTATGCTTTGGCCATACAACGGGCGCTTCTACACTTGGGGCGCACGCTGGCAGGTGCACGAATGGAATGGCCAGCAGCTATTGAGCGTGCCGCCGCAGCGAGCCGCTGAGTTGCATCGCGCCTTCCCAGACGATCCTAATAACTTTCTCCCAGCTGGCACCGGTGCCTCTCCTCAGCCTTACGGCAAATTGCAGGACGCCATTAATCGCAATGAATGGCACGCCTATCTCGACGTTGCTTCGCTGCCGGAAGGCAAGCACCTGGTCTTTCTGGCAGGAGGCAGGGAATATGACCTCTTTGTCCACCGCAGCCACGTTGCGAACTCCATCGGAGAGATCAGCCTCACCGTCAGTGAAGGAGGCAACGTTCTTCCGCTGTGGCAGTCCCAGCCCATGCCTCGAATCGTCAGCGAACCGGAGGTAACTCAATACCTCTAGGCGGCCAGTGTCTTTGTTCTTGTTTCTTTGGCCGGGCGCCCCATACCAGCCATCCGTTGGCTAGTGTGGGGCTGTTGACCTTGTTACAGCCGCGTGACCCATTCAACGTTCTTTTCATTGAGCGGGGCAGTTGCTCTTGTGCTTTGCTCTTGTCTTGCTCTTGTCTTGCTCTTGTTCTTTGCTCTTGTCTTGCTCTTGTTCTTTGCTCTTGTTCTTTTGAAGGGTCATTCTGAGCGCAGCGAAGAACCCCCACAACGCTCAAATATCCCATGCAGCCTCAGAGGCACCTCAACCAGCGAGCCAAATGTGGGTTGAAAGCTCTTACCCGTCGCTTCGAGTTTGTTGAATACCAGGCGATTTTCTGCTCGCTAACGTGAATTCCCGGGTGGCCATTCAACGCGTTTTTCGTTGAGTGGGGCAGTTGACACTTGCGCTTCACGGTTCTGTTTCGAGATAGTGAGTGCCTTGGCGATTATCCGACAGGCAATTACTCAGTCGGTGCAAGATGCAGCAGCTCGGCGACGATTGCTACAGTTTCCGCCACTGATGCGGCGGTAAGACGAACGGCAGGTGGCCCATACTAGCCATCCTTTGGCTAGTGTGGGGCTGTTGACCTTGTTGCGCTGCTTTGAAGAAATTTCTCAGCCTTGCGAAGGATTTTATCCGGAGACTTCAGTTCGCACTCCCATACAACCAGCACGCGCCAGCCAATAGCCTTCAGCTTCCGGATGACCTGCTTGTCGCGTTCAATATTCCGATTGAGCTTTGGAACCCAATAGTCTCTTCTTGATTCAGGTATGTGGCCATCCATGCAGGTGTGGTGCTGATGCCAGAAGCAACCGTGAACAAATATCACGGCCTTGCGGCTCGGGAAAGCCAAGTCTGGCTTACCGGGCAGTTCCACCTTGTGTAGACGGAATCGATAGCCGGCGCGGTGAAGCAATCGGCGCAACAGCACCTCCGGGACAGTGTTCTCCGCCCGTATCTGGCGCATGTTGGCGCTCCGCCGCTCTGCACTGAGCTTATCCATGCAGGCTCCTACATGGCGAGGTCAAGCGGAAGATCGGAGATATCTTTCAGCCTCTTACCTGTAATCATGATATTGAGAGCTTCGACGGAATCTGCGTGTCCGAGATCTTCCACAGCCGCGCGTAGTTCGGGCAAAGCAAAGTGATATACACAATCAATATCGCCTGTTCCAAGTGCAATAGAGGAAAGCCTGCTTGGGAGCGGCTCGCCCGTGACAACAACGACATGTGGAAGCTTGCCTTTTCTATTGCGGATAAGATTGAGCGCCTCAGAGCGGGCATTTTGCACACGGTCGCTGCGTATTGTCCATTTGCATGAAATGCTTGCGTGGAGTATTGGCAAACCACCGTTGATGGCTCGCAGACTTGCGAGTCGGCTTACATGTTCGTCAACGATGTATTCCGGTGCATTGATGCTCTCGTCTGTTTCTAGATTACGGAAGACGACCACATCCGGCGTTATGGTGTAGTCATTGCCAAGAGCCGCTGCGAGTTCGGGGTCTTTCCGCGCAGCCTTGTCGAGGGCGATCAGATGAGAGTATTGCTCAAAGCGGGCAAGGGCCGTGCGGTCTCTGCCTGTAACCTGTTGGATAGTCCACCGTCCTGGACGCAAGTGCATGAGGCGCGGAAATGCCTGGCTGATAAACCTACACGTAATCACTTCAAACTGGTTTCCAGACATCTGGCCAGCAAGGCGCGCACCTGTTGCCTCGGCTCCGAGGCGCGTCAGAATGCCCCGGGCGATCGCGACGCTTGAGGAGTTTCCGCCATCGGCGTTTGAGGGGATACCAGCCTCATTTGCCCGGAGCACTCTTTCAAGAAGTGCTGCATGAAAGCTCCGGCGTGCTTCCGCAAAAAACGATGTGTTGTTATCGAGTGTCATATCTCTTTACGCGTCCACCCTGAGCGGGTGGCGGGCAGTGAGGCATTCTACTATTCGACCGGCGACTGCTCTGGCGACCGGCGGCGGAAATGCATTTCCCACCTGCCTATAAGCTGCCGTTTTCTTGCCGCTAAAAGCCCAGTCATCGGGAAAGCCCTGAATACGCGCGACCATTCGCACGGTCAAGCGCGGCATTCCAACGAAATCTCTGGCAGGCGCTTCATCGACAATTCCGATTCCATCCACGCCAAGACTTGCCCATGCCTTCCGCGCCCTCGTCGGTCCAAGGTCGGGGCCGCCATGCTTCAGGCTGCCTCCAACAATCGTTGGGCCAACTTCATCAGCCTGTTTCTTCCATGCTTTCGCACCGCGCCAGCCATTTGCAGCTATCAGATCAAAAAGAGTCTCCCCCACGGTAGGTGCTAGGTCTTCGCTGGGGAGCGGCCAATGGAAGTTATGGAAGTCATTCCCCTTGATCGCAACAAAGACAACGCGAGGACGAAGTTGAGGGACGCCATAGTCGGAAGCGACGAGTAGCTTCCAGTCACAGTGATATCCAAGCCTGCCCAACTCGCCTGCAATGAACTTGCGATAGTCCACGAAGACAGCGTCGAGAATTCCCCGCACGTTCTCAATCATCACGGCGCGAGGTTTAACCTGCTCAATGATCCGTATTGCTGCAGGGAAAAGGTTACGCTCGTCCGATTCGCCGAGCTGCTTCCCGGCAACAGAGAATGGCGGGCAGGGAAGTCCGCCACTTACCAGATCGACACCCTTGAATTCGGCAGCATCGAACTCTCGCAAGTCCGCTTGCATTACGTTCCAGTGGGGGCGGTTGAACCTCAGAGTTTTGCAACAATTCGAGTCAATCTCGACAAGACCAACGTGATCAATGCCCGCTAGTTCCAAGCCAAGCGCTTGGCCGCCGGCCCCTGCGCAAAGCTCTAATGTTGAAAGAGTAGGCATATGTGATTGGCTGATTCTACAACACACAGCAACATCTTTCCTCTGTTTTCTTTCGCTTTTTATACGCCTCAGAATGGCAAACTGTCCAACCATTACACACCTAGTTACCCCACTGCTCTCAAGGATTACCCACACAGTAACTCCTGCTGCATCATTACCTGTGCAAACACCCTAAAATTGTCTTCGCCGACCCCCTCCAATGCGCCCCAAAATGTCCCCAAAACGCACAAATCCGCGCGAATTCACTTCAAATCTGCCCCATGTCAAGCGAATTTTCTTCCCAATTGTCCCTAAGCTACACATTGTAAGCAAGATAGAGTTCCCGCCAAGGCGAGGGGATTGCCTCCCCAATTTGCTATCCTGAAAGTAGGAGAAACGACTCGATATACCGGCATATATATTCCGACTTAACTCCTTTGTTCTCGAATTTTTAGCAGGAAATATAGGGGGGGAGGGGGTACACCCATCCCGAACCACGAAATCGCTTTTTTCAGCAGCGTAGAATGTTCTTCATCCATGACTCGACTCGATTCCCAACTCGCATTCATCCTCGAACTCGACAAGCTGAAGTCCATTCTTCGCCAAACGCCCATCACCGGAGCCGACCGCCGACGCGAGAACGATGCCGAGCACTCCTGGCATCTCGCCACCATGGCCACGCTCCTCGCCGAGTACGCGCCCGCCGAGGTCGATCTACTCCGCGTCCTCCGCATGTTGCTCATTCATGACGTGGTAGAGATCGATGCCGGAGACACCTTCGCCTATGACGCTGCCGCCTACTCAGACAAGGAAGAGCGCGAGTGCCGCGCCGCCGACCGCCTCTTCGGCCTTCTGCCCGCCGATCAGGCCGCCGAATTCCGTGCTCTCTGGGACGAGTTTGAGGCCGTCTCCACCGCCGAATCGCGCTACGCCAACGCTCTCGACCGTCTCCAGCCGCTCCTGCTCAACTCGCGCACCGGCGGAGGTTCGTGGGCCAACCACCGCGTCACCCGCGCCCAGGTCTTCACCCGCATGGAGCCCATTCGCCACGGCGCCCCCGCCCTCTGGCCCGTAGTGGAAGCCATAGTGGAAGACGCCTCCGCCCGCGGCTGGCTGTTAGTTTGAGCGTTGAGCCTTAGATCGACATGCACCAATTCAGTCGCAATTTGCACACCTCAAGCAGGGCCAAACTTGCCTTTGTCACAACTTTTCCACAGACAAAACTGAGCGCCCTTCTTCGCAATGGGGCAGACTAGAAGTGTGGCGAACCCCGGAGATTTTGCGTATACCGTCAAGCAGCAGGCAGACATCGTCCGCATCATCGGCGAATACGTAAAGCTGCGCAAAGCCGGAGCCCAGAATTACTCAGGGTTATGCCCCTTCCACGGCGAGAAAACGCCCTCGTTCTCCGTCCACGCCACGCGCCAGTACTTCCACTGCTTCGGCTGCGGCGTTTCCGGAGACGTCTTCTCCTTCGTCCAGAAGATCGAGAACATCACCTTCCCGGAAGCCGTTCGCGTCGTCGCCCAGAAGCTCGGCATCGCCGCTCCCAAGGCGCAGTTCAACTCCCCACAGGAAGCGCACGAGGCACGCACCCGAGGCATTCTGCTCGACCTGCACGAAGCCGCCTGCAAGTGGTTTGAGGAGCAGCTTCGTCGCCCGGAGGCCGCTCCCGCGCGCGAGTACCTTCACGGCCGCGGCCTCAACGACGAAGCCATCGCGCGCTTCCGCATCGGCTACGCCCCAGAGTCCGGCTTCCTTCTGCGTGACAAACTCAAGCCCATGGCCGATGAAGACGCCATGCGCGAGAGCGGCCTATTCAGTTGGAAAGAGAAAGACGAGTCTCGTAATCCGGAGGCCGCCAAGCCCGCGCCCGCCGCCCTCTACAGCAAGTTCCGCAATCGCATTGTCTTTCCCATCTGCAATGAGAGCGGCAAAGTGATCGCCTTCACCGGGCGCACGCTCGCCACCGATGACAAGTCCGGCCCCAAGTATCTCAACTCGCCGGAAACGCCTATCTACAGCAAGTCGCGTGTTCTCTTCAACCTGCATCTCGCCAAGGAAGCCATTCGCCGTCTCGACTACATCATTCTGGTCGAAGGCCAGATGGACTGTATCTCCGTCTTCAACGCCGGATATCACAACGTCATCGCCTCCAGCGGCACAGCCTTCACCGAAGCCCAAGCGCGCTTGCTCGCCCGCTTCAGCAAGAAGATCGTGGTGAACTTCGATCCAGACACCGCCGGAGCCGCCGCCGCCGAGCGCTCGCTCGCCATGCTAGTCAGCGAAGATTTCGAGATCCGCATCCTCACCCTTGAGCAGGGATACGACCCCGATCTCTTCGTGCGCCGCAAGGGAGCCGCAGCCTATGAAGCCGTGCTCAAGAGCGCACAAAAGTATTTTGACTACCTCATCACGCGCGCTCAGGCCCAGTTCCCGCGCACGGCCGAGGGCAAGGTGAAGGCCGTCAACTATCTGCTTCCGCACATCCAGCGCATCCCCAGCCGCATTGTGCGTGATGAACTGGCCGCTGACGTTGCGCAGAAATTGCAGATCGACTCAGCCGTGCTGCGCCAGGAACTTCGTCACGTAGCCGGAGCCCGCACCGCAACCAAGGTCACACCCGCTCCCGAAGCGGAACTGACGGAAGCAGAGCGCATCCTGCTTCAGGCGCTTTCTTCCGGCAGCGAACTGTCATTCACTTTCGACGACGATAACGGCCAGGAGCAGGTTTACAACCCCGCCGAGCAGGCGTATTACACGCTCAGCTCAGAGAAGCTGCATCAGGGCCTTCGCGCGGAGGCGCTCATTGACTCCATCCTCAAAGCGCTTGCCGACGGCGCAGATCTCATGAGCATGACGCTCGCGGAGGAAGATCGCGCACTCTTCATGTCCGTATTGATGAAGGATCACGAACCGCTTACCGCCGAGCTTCTTCACGGAGCCATTGGCGCGCTCCGTCGCCGCCAGCTGGAGCACCGCCGCCGTGAGATCGTGCGCCAGATCGCCGAGGCCGCCCGCAATAACGATTACGTCGCGGTAGCCCGCCTGGGCGAGGAGAAGCAGGAAGTAGACCGGGCGCTTCGCCAAGCCGCCTCTGTCTAATCAATATTGCTTGCATTTAGCCCTGAAAACAGCCATGATTTCGCACCAGCAAACCTGTGGGGGCTAGCCAAATGGAAGACCATGCCGTGCGCACCATGCGCCGTGAAGACCGCGAAGTGGATGAGCAGGAAGCTCGCAGCATTCTCATCAAGGGCCAGTATGGAGTGCTAAGCACCGTGGGTGCCGATGGCGTGCCGTATGGCGTGCCGCTAAGCTATGTCTATCGTGACGGCGAGATCTATATCCACTCAGCGCCCGAGGGCCGCAAAGTGGAGAACCTCTCTCCCGGCGCACACGTCAGTTTCTGCGTGGTAGGCAACACTGAACTTCAGCCCGAAATGTTCAGCACGCGTTACGAGAGCGCAATCGCGTCAGGTGAGGTTCATGAACTCACCGGCGACGACAAAATCAACTCGCTAACATGGCTCATCGCAAAGTACTCACCCGGCTTTGAGACCGAAGGGGCGGAGTACATCACCAGCCGTCAGGAACTAACCCGAGTCTTCGCCCTGCACGTGCAGCGCCTCACCGCGAAGCGGCGCTGGTAATGCTCTTCAGGTGAGCATGGATTCCACGAATCGCAAAATTTTCTGGATACTCTTCACAGTCCTCAGCCTCTTTGGATACTTCCTGCCTCTGGGCTGGGCAGTGGCTGAGATGTTCGTAGCTCTCTTCGCAAGCTGGTGGATCGTCTATCGCTCAGGCTGGCTCTGACCTCCAGAGATCCCGAGTGCGATAGCTTTTGCTGTGTAACCCGCGCAACCTCGCCCTATTGCTGCTGCTGTTGCTGCACTGGCTGGCTAGGCCGTTGTTCTTCTATCTCTTCTTCCGTAGGCACCGCCGCAGTGCTGTTCAGTTGTTCGTGACCATCCCCATCCACATCAGGACGAAGCTGCACATCCACTGAGAGCCTCTGTCCCGCATGTCCGTTGTACAGTCCGCGCACTGGAGCCGCATCGCCATAATCGCGCCCATAAGCAACACGCACGTGTCTGGAAGCAACAGGCATACCAAGCGTCGGGTCCAGTGCCATCCATCCGCATCCCGGAATAAACACTTCCACCCATGCGTGCGACGCTTGACCGCCGATCACTTCCTCCAGCGCAGACTCCGGGTTATCCGCTTGTTGCGGCACCAGGTAGCCGGAAACATAGCGCGCCGGCAGGCCGCGTTTTCTCGCCACGCCCAGCAGCAGATGTGCGAAATCCTGGCACACGCCCGCGCCCACCCGCAGCGCGTCTTCAATAGAAGACTTCACGTGCGTCGCGCCCTTCACATACTGAAATCGTTCGTGAATTAATTGCGACGCGGCGTCCGCAAATCCAAACGCGGAGCCTCCACTCTTGCTCTCCGCCGCTGCAATCAGCTCGTCCAACTCCGCCAGATGTGGAACGTATTTGCTCTCCACTAGGTAGTCGTAGAAGTCCTCGATCAGTTCTTCGTGCGCTGTGTCCACCTCTTCCAGAGTGGTCATCGGAGCAATTTCCGGCACGTCCATTCGCAGCACAACCGAGTCTGTCTCGATCTTCAGATGGCGGTGCTCTTTCAGTACATTGAACTGGTGTACCCAGTTGCCGAACGCGTCCTGATAGCTTCTGGATTGCGATGGCGGATGCGTCGTCAGCCGGAACGACAGGCAGCTCTGCTTGTCGTCCGTCATCGGCCTCAGGCGCACTTCGTTGTAGCTCTCCGAGACGGGCCCGTCGTAATGGAACTCCGTGATGTGCACCAGGTGATAACGGTTCATGCGCTCGCCTTGTAGTAGAAGTAGCTGCGCGCAATGTCTTCGCCAATATGCAGGCAGGAGCCCAGCAATTCGCTCAGGTATGCGTGTAGACCGCGTTCGAAAATTTCTTCAATGCGGTCGTAGCGCAGGCTCTCCAGCAGCTTGCCCGTCTGCCGCTCCGCTTCATTGGAGTACGATCCCGGAGCGGTATTGCTCAACAATCGCAACCCGGTCGCCACTTCGTTCACGCTGAAGCGGATCGAGCGTGGATGCTCCGGGTGAAGAATCAGCATCTCGGCCACCTGCTCTGGCTGGATCTGCGAGTAGTACTTGCGATGGTAAGCCTCGTAAGCTCCCACCGATTTCAGCACGGCCATCCACTGATGGTTGTCGGTCTGCCCCGCCAATTGCGGACTCTCGAGCAAATACTGGTATTGCACGTCCACCAACCGCGTTGTCATCTCCGCCCGCTCAAGGTAGCAGCCCAGGCGCAGGAACTGCCAGCCTTCATCGTGCGGCATCGTTGCATCGGCCACCCCGTGGAAGCGGTGGCTGCCGAACTTCACTACATCGCAAAAGCGGTGCGGACCGCCTGTAATCTCCTGCTGCGCGTCAAAGGCATTCACCGAGTGATAAAGCCCGTTGATGTCTTCCCACATCTCGCGTGAAAGCCTATCGCGAATCGTGCGCGCGTTCTCCCGGGCTTTCGAGATGCATTGCAGAATCGAGTTCGGATTATCGGGCCGGAAGGCCAGAAACTCGAAAACCGTGTGTGCGTTCGCCTCTTCATAGAGCGTGCGGAAGCGCGGCTCTTCTCCGGCCATCACCAGCAGCGGATCCCATCGCAGTTTGTAGAATTTGTCGGACTCTTCCAGCAGCATGTGGTAATTCACGTCCAGAATGCGCGCCGTATCCTCTGCCCGTTCCATGTAGCGGGCTAGCCAGAACAGCGAGTCTGCAATGCGAGACAGCATACCGTCAGCCCTCTTCTCTCAGAACCCATGTGTCCTTGCTACCGCCGCCCTGCGACGAGTTCACCACCACCGAGCCTTCTCGCAGTGCCACCCGCGTAAGCCCGCCCGGAACCACCGTCACGCTCTCGCCGTCAAACAAGCAGTAAGGACGCAAATCCACGTGTCGCCCACCAAATCTCTGTTGTGCCGCATCGTAGGAGGGCACGCGCGAAAGCCCGATCAGCGGCTGCGCGATGTAATTGCGCGGGTCTGCCTTGATTCGCTCCCGGAAATCTTCCACCGTGGCCTTGTCCGACGCTGGACCGATCAGCATTCCGTACCCGCCGCTCTCGCCCACGGCCTTGACCACCAGCTCCGGCAAGTGTTCCATCACATAAGCAAGGTCCTTTGGTCGCGAGCAAAGGTAAGTGTCCACCGAGCCAAGAATCGGCTCTTCGCCCAGGTAATACCGGATGAACTCAGGAACGTAGGCGTACACCGCCTTGTCGTCCGCCACGCCGTTGCCCACTGCATTGGCCAGCGCCACATTCCCCGCCCGATACGCGCCCATCAGTCCCGGCACTCCCATCAGAGAGTCGCTACGGAAGACCAGCGCATCCAGGAAGTCGTCATCCACGCGGCGGTAGATCACGTCCACACGTCGCAATCCGTGGATGGTCTTCATGTATACAACCGTGTCGTCCACCACCAGGTCGCTGCCTTCTACCAGCTCAATGCCCATCTGCTGAGCCAGAAAGCTGTGCTCAAAATAAGCGCTGTTGTAAATGCCCGGAGTTAGCAGCACAGCCTCTGCCTGCGCCCCGCCGCGTGGCGAAAGGCTCCGCAGTATCCGGCAGAGTTCCGTCGGATAGTGATTTACCGGAAGCACGCCATACGCCTGAAAGGCCTCAGGCAGCGTGCGAGTCATAATCAGCCGGTTCTCCAGCACGTAGCTCACGCCGCTCGGCGTGCGCACGTTGTCCTCCAGCACCAGGTACTCACCACTCTTGGAATCCCGGATCAGATCAATTCCGCAGATGTGCGCATAGATATCGCGTGGAACTTTGAGTCCCACCATCTCGCGCCGGAAATGTTTGCAGGAATAAATCAGCGAGCGAGGCACCCGCTTGTCGGCCAATATCTTCTGCGGCCCGTACACATCCTGAAGAAACAGGTTCAAGGCCGTGACGCGCTGCGACAATCCGCGCTCCACCCGCTCCCACTCCGAGTGCGGAATAATGCGGGGAATCAGGTCGAAAGGGAAGAGCCGCTCTGCTCCGGTTCCATCGCTGTAAACCGTGAAGGTGATCCCTTGTAGCAGAAAGGAGAGATCCGCAATCTTGCGCCGCTCGTCAAATTGCTCGGGAGCCATCTCCGCCAGCGTCTCAAACAACCGTGCATAGTGGGGACGCGGCTCTCCGGGAGCCGCAAACATCTCATCGTAAAATTCGCCCACTTCGTAGCGCTCGAACAGCCCGCGCGTGGGAGCCTTCAAGGGCTTAGCCGACATTGTGGAACGATATCAGCGCCGAATCTTTCCGGCCAATAAGAAGAATTGATAGGGGTTATAGCGTGACTAGTGTTCCAAAAGGGGGAAACTCGGCAGCAGCTACAAAGCTGGCCGGGTGCTCTCGTTCTGCCGGAGGGCCGCCGCCGTAGCTTGGCAGGAAGTGAGGCTGGAATAAGGGCCCTCTTCTTGCCTTTGCCCTCGTTTTCTGTAAAACTATTGAAGTTCCCGAAACTCGGGACCATACTCTGCCATCTAAAGGCTTATGCCTTCTCGCCAAACTAGGCGACTTGCCCGTAGCGGAGCGGGCCTCGTGTGTTCTGCGTGATGAAATTTTGGAGGTGGGCGGCTTTTTTCGGTCTTTTCCGGACCGGAAGGCCGACTTGTGATGTTTTGGCGGTTTCCTCGCCGCCTTTGACGTTTTGCGGCTGCCTATGGCGCCAGTGAAGGATATTGCTCTTGGCTCTCGACGATAAATACGAAGATATTCAGAAGTTGATCGATACCGGTAAGGAAAAGGGATTTCTCACCTACAACGAGGTGAATGACCTTCTGCCGAATGACATCAACTCTCCCGACGATCTGGACGACCTGCTCGGCATGATCGGAACGCAGGGAATCAACGTCCTTGAAGACACCAAGCTTCCCTCGGAGAAGAAGTTCGATCCCGATGCGGAGGAGTCTGAAGACGTTGAACTCGACCTCACTCCCGGCGCCTTGGAAAAGACCAACGACCCCGTCCGCATGTACCTGCGTGAGATGGGCACCGTTCCCTTGCTCACCCGTGAGGGCGAAGTAGAAATTGCCAAGCGCATCGAGCGCGGCCAGCTTCGCGTGCTCAAGGCCCTCTCCCGCTCGGCCATCGTGATTCGCGAAGTTCTCGCCATCGGCGACGACCTCAAGCGCGGCGTCCGCTCCGTCAAAGAAGTAGTGATCTTCGACGAAGAGGAAATCACCGACGAGGTGATGCAGGGTCGCTTGAAGGAAATTTCCGGCAAAATCGACGACCTCGCGCGGCACTACAAGCGCGGCGCTGCCATCAAGCTCAAGCTGGATGAAATCGGCGCTCCCGGCAAAGACAAAAAGAAGCAGAAGGATTATCGCAAGGCGCATTGGGGTGTAGGCCGCGCGCAGGTAGAGGTCAGCCGCGCCATCCGCAAGCTGCGCTTCACCAACCAGGAGCGCAAGCGCCTCATCGACCGCGTCAACAAAACGGTCGAGAACATGAAGGCTCTTGACCGTCAGGTTCTCAATCTCGAAAAGCGTTGCGAGTTCACCAAGAACGAAGAGCAGAAGAAGGAAATCCGCAAGCAGATCCGCACCGTGCGCACCGACATGGAGCGCATCGAAGTCGAAGCCGGAGCCGTCTTCCCCGAGCTCAAGCGCACCCAGCGCGAAATCATTCAGGGTGATATGGACGCCGAGCACGCCAAGCGCGAGCTCATCGAGGCCAACCTGCGCCTCGTCGTCTCCATCGCCAAGAAATACACAAATCGCGGACTCCAGTTCCTCGACCTCATTCAAGAGGGCAACATCGGCCTCATGAAGGCCGTTGACAAGTTCGAATACCGCCGCGGTTACAAATTCTCGACCTACGCAACCTGGTGGATTCGTCAGGCCATCACGCGCGCCATCGCCGATCAGGCCCGCACCATCCGTATCCCGGTGCACATGATCGAGACGATCAACAAGCTCATCCGCACCAGCCGTCAGCTAGTGCAGGAGCTCGGCCGCGAACCAACCAGCGAAGAGATCGCCCGCCGCATGGATATCCCTGTGGCCAAGGTCCGCAAGGTTCTGAAGATCGCCCAGGAGCCCATCTCTCTCGAAACCCCAATCGGTGAAGAGGAAGATTCGCACCTTGGAGATTTCATCGAGGATCGCGCCGTAGTCTCGCCCGCCGAGGCCGTCATCAATGTGAACCTCAAGGACCAGACCTCGCAGGTTCTCCGCACGCTGACCCCGCGCGAAGAGAAGGTCATCAAGATGCGCTTCGGACTCGAAGATGGCAGCGAGCACACGCTCGAAGAAGTAGGCCAGTCCTTCGCCGTCACTCGCGAACGTATCCGCCAGATCGAAGCCAAGGCTCTGCGCAAGCTGCGTCACCCTTCGCGCTCACGCAAACTCCGCGCCTTCATGGACGGCGTTCACGACTAAAGTATTCTTCGCAACACAAAGGGCACGGCCTCGGCCGTGCCCTTGTTCGTCTGGAGCTTGTTCTTGCTTTATTTTTTGGAGCTTGTTCTGCTTCGTTCGTTCTGAGCTTGTTCTTGATTTATTTGTGTACAAGTTGTTCTTGCCTTTGGGTTGAAGTGTCACCCTGAGCGCAGCGAAGGGCCCCTATTTCGCACAAACCTCCCACGTCTTCCAGTGGGAATTAACCGAGTTTTAACAAATGAGTCACGGGCCAGCAATATACTCATCCGATGTCTTCGAAAGCCTTCACCTTTGATTTCGTCGCCACTGATAACCAGAATGAGCACACTTACGTCCTGCACGGCCCCCTGGTTCTGAACAACCTCTTTGCTTTTCAGGAAGTCCTGCGCTCCGAGGCTGTCACCACAATTCTCGATTTTACAGACGTGCCTTATATGGATTCCGCCGGGCTCGGGGTGCTGACCAACTCCTATGTCTCTCATCAGCAGCGCGGACAAAAGCTGCTGTTTGTGGGCGTAAACGACCGGGTTCGGGAACTGTTCAAGCTCACCAGTCTGGACAAACTCTTCCAGGTTTTCCCCACGGTCGAAAGTGCCCGCCTGGCCGCATAAAAGCTGGGTGGAGAATTTTTTCACTCCCGGCGAATGGTGAAATTAACAATGGAATCCCACGTCATATCGGTTGCCAATCGAGACATAGCAGAAGCAATTGCGAAGGGTCTGCGCCTGTGGTTTGAAACGGATCCGGCAATTCGCGAGGCAGAAGGCGGGTGGGCAGTCATCGTCGCCGGCATAGTGCCTGAAAGCGTCCGCCTCCAGATGAATCACTACAGTCTCGGCGTCCTGGACTGCAAGACCGGGAGGGTCTGAGTCACGTTCAGGTCGCTCGCTCAACGCTTGAAATCTCCCCTGTTCGTGTCGCAGCGCCTCGATCAGATGCCGCTTTCCGCCCGGACACTGACAGCCTATGGCGCCCCAAAGCAGGAGCGGCATGGTTGGCATCAGCACAACTTGAGCTGATGTTGCTCTTCAACCTTGAAACCTGTGCAACCTTGAAACTTTGAAACCTGCCACTGCTCGTACCTCAGCGCTTCAATCGGGTCCAAATCTGCCGCCTTCCAAGTCGGAGACCCCCTCATCACATCATTCTGTGACGTAACCCTATAGCAGCTTGCTTCGCCCTCGTGTATCACACCTAGTGGTAGAGAATTGTCACGGTTCAATGAAAATTGAGCCAGCTCCGGCGCTGTGCTACGATTCTCTGCTTTAGTAGTTTCCCCGCATGTGCCGCAAAGCACATCGGGTTTGGCCTTTCCGCCTCAACTTTGAGGAGCTCTCCAGCGCGTCTCTGGCGCGTCCGGGCAGCGGAATGGTCGTTTACGCAGCAAGACGCCTGCCGCCTTTTCAGGTGGGCGCCGTAGGCGAATGGTTCTGCAAACGCGCTCGCGTGGTTGCCGCCTGTTTCCCGCGGAAATCCACGTAGCTCCTTGGCTGAGCCTTCGAATCAACGCTCTCGGGAGTTATTTTGTGAAGACCTACGAAGGTGAGAATATCCGCAACGTGGCTGTCATGGGCCACTCCCACTCAGGCAAAACCTCTCTTGTTTCGGCCCTGCTCTTCACTGCCGGCAGCACCCCACGGCTAGGACGGGTCGATGACGGAACCACCACCACTGATTATGACGAAGAGGAAATCTCCCGTCAGATGACCATTTCCGCCTCGCTCGCCTCCGTCGAGTGGAGCAAAGCCAAGATCAATCTTATTGACACTCCCGGCTTCAACATGTTCGTTCATGAAGCCGAAATGGCCATCCCCGCAGTAGATACCGCCCTCGTCGTCGTGGACTCCGTCTCCGGCGTTCAGGTCATCACCCAGAAGATCTGGAATTTTGCCGACAAGTTCAATCTGCCTCGCGTCGTCATCTGCACCCGCATGGACCGCGAGCGCGCCGACTTCGAGCGCGTCATGTCTTCGCTGACCACAACCTTTGGCCGTACCGTCGTTCCCGTCCAGCTCCCCATCGGGGCCGAGAAGAACTTCAAGGGCGTCGTCGATCTGGTCAAGATGAAGGCTTACTACTACGAGATCGGCGGCAACGGGCGCTCTCGCGTCGAAGACATTCCCGCTGACATGGCTGACCAGTCCAAGGCCGCGCATGAAGCTCTCGTCGAACTCGTCGCCGAAGGCGATGACGAACTCATGAGCGAGTACTTTGATACCGGAACCATCGCCGTCGAACATATTGTCTCCGGAATCCACAATGCCATTCGCGAAGATCGTCTTTTCCCGGTCCTCTTCGCCTCCGGCCTGGGCAATATTGGCAGCGATGAAGTTCTCGATTTCCTCGTCGATTACGTTCCCTCGGCCACCGAGCGCAAGGCCATGGCTGGCGTTCCCGCCACTCCGGATGCCGAGCCTCCCATGCGCAAGATTGCAGCCACCGAGCCGCTCTCGCTCTTCATCTTCAAGACCGTAAGCGACCCCTTCGCCGGACGCATCTCCTACTTCAAGGTCGTCAGCGGAGTCCTCAAGAATGACGCCTCAGTCACAAACTATGTGCGTGGCACGGTAGAGAAATTCGCCCACATTGCCTCGGTCCTAGGCAAGCAGCTCATCCCCGTTCCTGAGCTATCCGCCGGAGACATCGGCGCCGTAGCCAAACTCAAGGAGACGCTCACCGGAGACACTCTGGGCGACAAAGCCGCTCCCATCCTCTACCCGGCCATTACGCTCCCCGAGCCAGCCATCACCTTCGCCATCGAGCCCAAAACGCGCGCCGACGAAGACAAACTGGGCGTGGGCGTCCACAAGCTGATGGAAGAGGACGCCATGCTGCGTTTCTTCCGCGACCAGCAGACCAAGGACTTCCTGATCGCAGGAACCGGCCAGCAGCACATTGAAGTGATCGTCAGCAAGCTCAAGCGCCGCTATCACACCGAAGTCGTCCTCAAGGCGCCCAAGGTCCCCTACCGCGAGACCATCCGCGGCAACGCCGAGGTGCAGGGCCGCCACAAAAAGCAATCCGGCGGACACGGCCAGTTCGGTGATTGCAAAATCCGCATGTCGCCCCTGCCTCGTGGCGGAAACTTCGAGTTCTCCAATGACACCTTCGGCGGCTCCATCCCCAAGAACTTCATCCCCGCCGTAGAAAAGGGAATCATCGAAGCCGCCGCCCGTGGATTCCTCGCCGGATACCCGGTCGTCGATTTCAAGGTCAGCCTTTACGACGGCAGCTATCACGATGTGGACTCCAACGAACTGAGCTTCAAGAAGGCAGGCCGTATCGCCTTCAAGAAAGCCATGGAGGTCGCCAAGCCCACTCTTCTGGAGCCCATCATGCAGGTGGAAATTACAGTCCCCGACGAGTTTGCCGGAGCCGTAATGGGTGACATGAACTCGCGCCGGGGCCGCATCCAGGGTATGGACAACAAAGCGGGTGCGACCATCGTGCGCGCTCATTGTCCCATGTCTGAAATGCTCACCTACGGCACCGACCTCACGGCCATGACCCAGGGCCGAGGCTCCTTCAGCATGGAAATGGATCACTACGACTACGTCCCACCCTTGCAGCAGGAAAAAGTTATCGCTGCCGCCAAGGCCGCCGGAGCCGGACTGGAAGAAGAAGAGGAAGAGTAAATCCACTCATCCCTCGCGCAAAGGGCAGCCCTCCGGCTGCCCTTTCTCTTACCTGTTCTTGAATTGCTTCTGCTGTTGCAGTGCTTTTGTTGTTGCAGTGCTTTTGTCTTGAAGTGTCATCCTGAACGAAGTGAAGGACCCCCTACTCGTTCGAATTTCCCGCGCCGCCCCAGGTCACCCACCAGTCTCGATTTTGGTTCAGCGCAACAAAGAAGGCAGCCCGCAGGCTGCCCTCCATTTCAAAGCCAGAAACTTACCAGCCGTGCCGATCTTCCATCGCATGACGAATCGCTCTTCGCGCTTCGTCAATGTGTCCCAGTGCGCGGTCCTTCAACCCACGATTCCACCCATTGCTCTCGTGCTGATTGATGTCGTTATAAGCTCCATCCAGCAGTTCCAGTGCGCGGCGGTAGCGGCCTGCGCGATCAAAGTGCTCGTCCACCGGTGGATGGTCATTCAGGTTCTTCCCATCGTCGATGGCTGCCTGCTTGATGTCGCTGATTGCCGCGTCAATTGCCCGTATGGCGTGAGACTCTTCCGAGTCCACTCGCCCATTCATTACAAACTTGTCAATGTGTGCGCGCGCGTGACGCAGATCGGTCAATGCGTGCAGGTAGGCTGGATGCGGTCCCGGCGTGTCGGCTGCGGCAAACGTAGTCAGCAGCGCGGCGAATGCAAACAGCAGGAAAACCTTTGCGAAATTCTTCATGTAGTGATCGGCTCCAGTGTGAAATTCGTTACGCAATACACTAAACCCTCAGCTTCGCTCAGAGTTCTTTCATCCCACCTTCTCTCGCGATATTCTTGTGGAATTCCAGGCACCGAAGTGCACTGCCCGTCACCAGCATGAAGCGCGAAAAAGGGCAGCCCGCAGGCTGCCCTTCAACCAGTCACAATGCTCGTTAGAACTTGCTACTCGTTCCGAGCCCGTTCAATCGCCTTCTTCACTGACTTGCGAGCCAGATCAATGTGTTGCAGCGCGTGATCTTTATATTCGCGAGACCATCCATTGGACTCATGTTTCTTCACGTCCAACTTTGCTTGGTCCAGCAACTCCTGTACCCGGTGCAGTCTGTCTCTGCGCTCCCAGCTCACATCCGAAGGAGGCCGATAGCTCATCGGTTTTCCATCGTCGATTGCCGCTTCCGTCACCATGTGAATCGCCGCATCAATCTCGTCGATGGCTTTTTGTTCGTCGGCATCAAGCCGCGTATTCGGCTGGTAGTACAGGAACGCCCGCGCGTTCTTCAAATCCGTGAGCGCGTGCAAGTAAGCAGGATGCTTCCCCGGCGAATCTGCCAGCGCGAACCCGCTCATCATCGCAACCAGTGCCACCATCAGAAATATTCGTGAAAAATTCTTCATCGCACAGTTCCTCCCAGCAGTTCTGCCATTTGTGAGGTCATAAACCCAGCGCTGGCTCGTGAGTTGCTCTTTCTTTCAAAAAATGGCTGCACTAAAACAGCGTGTTCTGCTTCTTCGGAGGTTCCATCCCGAAATGTTTGTAAGCCAATTGCGTAGCCACCCGCCCGCGCGGAGTCCGGTCCAAAAATCCAATCTGGATCAGGAATGGCTCATAGATTTCTTCAATTGCATCCGGCTCTTCCGCCAGCGCCGCCGCCAGTGTGTTCACGCCCACCGGCCCGCCCTGGTATTTTTCAATGATCGTCAGCAGCAGCCGCCTGTCCACTTCGTCAAAGCCATGCTGATCCACTTCCAGCATCTCCAGCGCGGCCTTGGCCGTCTCCACGTCGATGTGCCCCGTCCCGCGAACCTGCGCGTAGTCGCGAACCCGCCGCAACAACCGGTTCGCCACTCTCGGTGTTCCGCGACACCGCGTCGCAATCTCCAGCGCCGCATCGTCATCAATGCCCACATTGAT
>Ga0182012_10002695_pt1 | contig 19142 bp, 12 predicted proteins | sample 612S2SmetaG_FD_120486 | JGI IMG/M metagenome (GOLD analysis project Ga0182012, IMG submission 120486) | Permafrost microbial communities from Stordalen Mire, Sweden - 612S2S metaG | ecosystem: Environmental > Terrestrial > Soil > Wetlands > Permafrost | place: Sweden: Stordalen | collected...
ATGCCACCGCCAACCGGGAGGCGTCCTCGTCATGCTCGCGGCGCATCATGGCCTCGGCCTCGAATATCGCGTCTCGCTCCACCTGCCGGCTCACCAAGTCGTCTGCGGCCAACCGCAACCTGGCATCACGCAGATCGGCCTGGATGGTCTGGGCGCGACGGGCCACCTCGGCTTGGCGGCCCAACGGTTTGAGCTGCCGTCGAAGCTCGGTGGTCAGATCAGTGAGCCGGGCCAGGTTCGCCGACATGGAATCGAGCTTTCGCAGTGCCTTCTCTTTGCGCTTGCGATGCTTGAGCACGCCCGCAGCTTCCTCGATGAACCCGCGGCGATCCTCGGGCCTCGACTGCAGGATCTGGTCGAGCTTGCCCTGCCCGACGATCACGTGCATCTCACGGCCGATGCCGGAGTCGCTCAGCAACTCCTGCACATCCATCAAACGGCAACCGCTGCCGTTGATTTCGTATTCACTGGCACCGTCGCGGAACATCCTGCGGGTGATCGACACCTCGGAGTACTCGATGGGCAGCGCGTTGTCAGAATTGTCAATGGTGACGGTGACTTCGGCGCGGCCCAGCGGAGCTCGCGACGAGGTGCCGGCGAAGATGACGTCTTCCATCTTTCCACCGCGCAGCGTCTTTGCTCCCTGTTCGCCCATCACCCAAGCGAGGGCATCGACCACGTTGGATTTGCCGGAGCCGTTAGGCCCGACGACAGCGGTAATGCCCTGCTCAAAACGCAGAGTCGTCGGCGACGCAAAGGACTTGAAGCCCTTCAGCGTCAGACTCTTGAGGTACACGACCTGCCACACTAGCGCCCAAATTGCCCAGTCCCCCGCGCCGAGCGGTGTCGGCTGCTCGAAATTTCCGGTTGTCCGAGAGCGACTACACCACACTGGCCAATCACGTAGCACTGGCCACAGAAGCCACATCTGTCTCAGCGTCAAACGCCGCGAAACTGACTGGCAACGCATTTCCCCGACTCACCGTCGCCAGTTACAGTTTCGCGGCGGTCGCGGCGCTGGGTTAACGCTCGACGAATCCGCTGAATTGCTGCGTTGGCTGTGAAAAGTCGGCGACGACCTTGTCGACGCGCCCCGGGGTCCCGCCGCTTTCCAGCAGCTGCAGTAATTTCTCGCCACCCCCGCGCGGCCCCTGGGCGACCACCAACACTCGGCCGTCGGGCTGGTTGGCCGCGTATCCGGTGAGACCCAACTCCAGTGCCCGGCAACGGGTCCACCAGCGGAAACCGACGCCTTGGACCCAACCGTGCACCCAGGCGGTGAGCCGGACGTCAGGTTCCGGCGGAACGTCAGGAGCCAACATCAGCGACCTCGAAGTGGACGGTGGTGCCGGATTTCAGCGTGCGCCCGACAGTGCAGACCAAGTCGACGGCCCGGTCGGCCACCACCAGCAGGCGTGCTTTCTCGTCCTCGGGTAATCCCGACAGGTCGAGCTCGAGAGTCTCCTCGAGCAGCGGATAGCGCTCCTGGTCGCGGTCGGCGGCGCCGGACACCTTGACCACTGCCTTGTAGTCGTCGCCGAGCCGGCGGGCGAGCGGTTGGTCGGTGGACATTGCGCTGCACGCCGCGAGTGCGATCTTGAGCAACTCGCCGGGGGTGAACACGCCGTCGACGTCCTCGGAACCGACCATTACCTGTGCGCCTCTCGAGCTATAGCCCGTGTACCGGCGCGATCCGGTTCGTTCAACCCACAATTCGGTCATCAGCAATCCTTTCAGGTCGGCCCCGCGGTTAACCCCGGGGCCGCGGCTGGCATTTCGGGCAATAGAACGACGAGCGGTTCATGAACCTTTCGCGGCGCATCACCGCTCCGCAGCGTCGGCAGCTTTTGCCTTCACGGCCGTATGCGTCCAGCGATCGGTCGAAGTAACCGGACTGGCCGTTGACGTTGACATACAGCGAATCGAACGAGGTTCCGCCCTTCACCAGCGCCTCGCGCATCACCTCGGCTGCGGCGTCGAGCACGGCAGCCAACTGCCGACGGGGCAACTTAGCGGCGATGCGTGCACCATGCACCTGGGCCCGCCACAGCGCTTCGTCGGCGTAGATATTGCCGATCCCCGACACCACCTGCTGATCGAGAAGCTGGCGCTTGAGCTCAGAATGCTTGCGCCGCAGGGTCTTCACGACAGCATCGGCATCAAACCGGGGGTCCAGCGGGTCGCGTGCCAGGTGGGCCACGGGCGCCGGCACCACGCTGTCGTCCACGATCACCAGATCAGCGAGCAGCCATCCTCCGAACGTTCGCTGGTCGGCGAAGCTCAACACCGTCCCGTCGTCGAGCAGCGCGGAGATCCGGACATGGTCGGCACGTGGGACCGCACCCAACAGCATCTGCCCGCTCATGCCAAGGTGTACAACCAGCGCCGTGCCTGAGATGTGGTCGTCGTCTTGTTCGGGTTGTTCGGCCTCAAGCAGCAACCACAGATATTTGCCGCGCCGATCGGTTCCGGTGATCCGCGCCCCCAGCAGCCGCGCCGTAAGGTCGGCGGGCCCAGCCTCATGACGGCGTGCCGCGCGGGGATGGTGCACCCGAACCGCCGTGATTGTCTTGCCCACCACGTGGGCCTGCAAGCCGCGGCGCACCACCTCGACTTCGGGCAGCTCGGGCATCTAGACGGGTGTTTTCCCGGCGGTTTCCAGCACTTCCCAGGTCACTGCGGCGGCCTTCTGCTCGGCCTCCTTCTTGGAGCGGCCCACACCCGACCCGTACTCGGTGTCCATCACGACGACCACCGCAGTGAATTCCTTGTCGTGGTCCGGGCCGGTCGAGGTAACCAGGTAGGACGGCGCGCCCATGCCGCGCGCCGCGGTCAGCTCCTGCAAACTAGTCTTCCAGTCCAGCCCGGCTCCCAGCGTGGGCGCGGCGTCCAGCAGCGCGCCGAACAACCGCAGGATCACCTCGCGCGACACCTCGATACCGTGCTGCAGGTAGATCGCACCCAGCAGCGATTCCATGCCGTCGGCCAAAATGCTCGACTTGTCAGATCCCCCGGTATTCACCTCGCCGCGCCCTAAAAACAGGTGCGCACCAAGACCCTCGTCGGACAGATTTCGCGCGACGTCGGCTAACGCATGGGTATTGACCACGCTGGCCCGCAGTTTGGCCAGATCCCCTTCCGAACGCTCGGGATGACGGTGATAGAGCTCGTCAGTGATGGTCAGGCCCAACACAGCGTCGCCGAGAAACTCCAGGCGCTCGTTGGTCGGCAGCCCGCCGTTTTCGTAGGCATAGCTTCGGTGCGTCAACGCCAGCGTCAGCAGCTCATCAGGCAGGTCCACCCCCAGTGCGTCCAGCAGAATTCGGTGTGAGGTCAACGCTCACCCCGCGCTGCATCCGGCTCGAGCGGATCGGGAGGCTCGGGTGGCTCGAGCGCCGTCCCCATTCCTGCCAACTTCGCCCACCGTGGGTCGATGTCGTCATGGTGATGGGCGGGGTCAGCGGCCAGCGCAACACCGCACTGTGGGCACAGTCCCGGGCAATCTACCCTGCACAGCGGAGAGAAGGGGAGCTCGAGCCCGACGGCGTCAATGATGGACTGCTCAAGGTCGATGGTGTCATCGACCACGCGAGGAACCTCGTCTTCCTCGGTGGTCGCCTCGGTCGTGCTGTCGGGATAGGCGAAAAGTTCGGTCAAATCGACTTGTACACGTCCCTGCAGAGCGGTCAAGCAACGTACGCACTGGCCGGCGGTGGGCCCGGCCACCGTCCCGGTCACCAACACGCCTTCCGAGACAGATTGCACTTGCAGATCGAGGTCCAACGGAGCGCCCTGCTCGATCGCGATCATTTGCAGGCCGATGCGCGCGGGGTTGGGCACGCTGTTACGTAGGGTGACCATCGCTCCCGGACGCCGACCCAGTCGGATGATGTCGATCGTCAGCGGCGAGGCCGGATGCCTTGGATGCCTTGGATGCCTCGGTGCCGTGGTGCTGTGCCGCCGCGCCATAGTGGAAATCCTACGGCGCCCGCCGCGTAGCGCCAGAACACAGGCACCATTCGCGGCGGTAAGCGCACTCCGGGCCGACCTGGACGTACCAGGCTTTCCGGCTAGCGCGTCGCGTAGTCGTGCGTGCCGGCTGCGGTGCGGAGTTGGTGGCGGCCGCGGCCGACGGAGCGGATCGTGCCGTTGAGGAATTCCTCGAACTCGGCGAGCTTGTTGTCGACGTAGATGTCGCACTCACCGCGCAGCCGGTCGGCCTCGGCGTGGGCCGTGTCGATCAGACGAGTGGATTCCGCATTGGCGGCCTGCACCACCTCGTTCTGCGACACCAGGCGCTGCTGTTCCTTGATGCCCTCCTGCACGGCCTTCTCGTAGGAGATGTTGCCGTTTTCGATCAGCCGGTCACATTCGGCTTGGGCACGGCTGACGGTGGCTTCGTACTCGCGTTTCGCAGCGGTGGCGATGCGGATCGACTCCTCGCGAGCCTCGCCGACCATCCGTTCGCTGTGCTGGCGCGCCTCGCTGACCATCCGGTCGGCCTGCGCTTTCGCGTCAGAAAGGATCCGGTCGGCGTCGGCGCGGGCATGGTTGAGCATCGATTCCGACTCCGTGGTCGCCGAGGAGACCATGGCTTCGGCGTGCGCCTTGGCCTCGTGCAGCATCGAATCACGTGCGTCCAGCACATCCTGGGCGTCATCCAGCTCGCCGGGGATCGCATCTTTGATGTCGTCGATGAGCTCAAGCACATCGCCGCGGGGCACCACACAGCCGGCCGTCATCGGCACGCCACGGGCTTCTTCGACGATGGCGCCCATTTCGTCCAGCGCTTCAAAAACTCGGTACACGGCGATGCCCTCCTGGGGTCTTAAAAGAACCTGCTGTTACCAGTGTGCCTGGTGTTACGTCTGTGACGGTGGTGGCGAGGCCGGTGTGTCGGGCATTGGTGTGACGGAGCTTGCTCGGCACCTGAGAAGCCCGGGCGGCTTTTTCCCCGAGCACAGGCCTGCGAGCTGCTGCGTCAACGACACGGCATGGGAATTGGGTCACAAAAATGATTATTTCAGGCTTGGTGGGTGCGCGCCCGCGCAGTCGGGGACCACCCGGCGAACGGCGTCGAGTTAGGTCGGTCAGTGAACGGGGCCACTGACTGGCCTAGAGACGAGGCGGCGCAGGCCGCGCCGACGCTGTACATATTTCTGCATGCCGGAGGATCCGCGAGCTTTCGCGTTCCGTTTGCCAAGGCGTTCTCGCCGGACATCCAATCGATCGCCGTCCAGTATCGCGCGCGATGCGATGGCCAGGGCTGACGCAACTCACCAGCATTCCCGCGCTGGCGGACGAAATCCTTACCATGATGGCGCCGTCGGCCGACACCAAAGGTCAGGTGGCGTTTTCGTCTACCGCATGGGCGGGCTATCGGCCTTCGGATCAGACCCCAATCACTCCTTGAACCGCCCAGTGCCGCACAAGACGACACAAAAAGCGCCGCGAGCAGGAGCCCGGCGGACTGGGGCCCCGGCGCCACCTTGGGGTCTGATCGCGACGTCTTGAACCTGGTTGCCCAGTTGACCAACATGAGACCAAATCTGTTGGCCAGCAACGATTTCGCCGCAGTCGTGCGGCCAACACTGCAAAGCGTGCGCGCCATTGCCGGTTATACCCGCCCGCCAGAAGTCGGGTTGTCGTGCCCGATCGATGCGTTCGTCGCGGATCACGACTTCATCATGGCCTATGAGAACGCGGCACCCTGGTCGGATCGCACGACGACGGAATTCGCCATCCGGGTTTTCACCGGAGATCACGGCCGGCTATCTCACCAGTCGTTTGCCAGAGCTTGCGAAAATCCTCGCAGAAAGAACGCTCAGTCACCCCGAGGAAGGTTAGCTCGGCGCGAGCTCACAGATGTTCGTCAATAGGGGTCGCCATCCCGATCGTCGCCGGAAGAAAGTTTGCTATGCGGGCTTGGATCTTACCAAGAGCCGAGCAAGGGAGCGGTCTGCGCAAGACCCCGGGCCTGGGCCTGCGCCAGCCGGTCCGGTGCCCGTGCGGAGCCGAGTAAGGCTTGTCAACGAGCATGGCCGGCGGCGGGAAAACGGTGCGCTGGTCCCAAAACTTTCGGCTCCGGCGTTGAACTGGGACGTCGCAAATGCTATTTCACTCTAATGACTTCCGTCACCTGTGTATCAAAAGTCTCACGAACCACAGTGCCCTGTAAGGAATATTCGGTGCGGATCGCCGGATATCGCCTGCAACAACAGCGATTTAACGCGCAGACTGTGACGCACGACACGATAATGCCGAACAACCGGCACACGAACCTGTGGATTTCTTAAATCGTCTCCCTCACAGCTAAAACCCTCCTACCCTTCATAGGGGGCCGGTTGTCGGGGCGGCAGAACATCAGCCCCCTAACGGCTAGCTCTGACGCGCACGACAGTGCGAGTCGTGGGCGAAGTGCGTCAGGTCACCACGCAAGGGCCTCCAAGGGCCTAGACCGGCCTGACTGCGCGGGCTTCATGACGAGACGCATAGCCGTTAGATAGGAAACGCACAGGGTGCGTGCCCATACTGGACGGCGAAGGCTGAAACGGAAGGTGATTGAATGCTGGTGACGGACTGCTCCATCCCTGCTTTGCTCGAGGCGCGAGCCGACACGCAGCCCGATGAGGCCGCGTTCACGTACATCGACTACGACGAGGACCCGAACGGGTTTGCTGAAACCCTGACGTGGTCGCAAGCGTTCCGGCGTGCACGCATCATTGCTGAGGAGCTGTCTCTCTACGGCTCTCCGGGCGATCGGGTGGCAATTTTGGCGCCACAGGGACTGGAATACGTCGTGTCCTTCCTCGGGGCGCTGCAGGCTGGTTTCATCGCGGTCCCGCTGTCAGTTCCGCAATTTGGCATCCACGACGACCGGGTTTCCTCGGTGCTGCAGGATTCTCAGCCGGTCGCGATTCTCACGACATCGGCTGTGATCAGCGATGTCAATAAATACGCCTGCGCGCACAACGGTCGTCCCGCCCCATCCGTTATCGAGGTCGATCTGCTCGATTTGCATTCGCCACGCGAGTTGGAGCCGACTCGCCAATTCTCTTCCGGCGCAGCTTATCTCCAGTACACCTCTGGGTCGACGCGCACCCCTGCCGGCGTCATCGTGTCCCACAAGAACGTGATCGCCAACGTGAGGCAGGTGTTTTCGGACTACTTCGGAGGTCCCGAAGAAGTTCCGTCCGGGACCGTGGTGTCGTGGCTGCCGCTCTACCACGACATGGGCCTGATTCTCGGAATCTGCATACCACTGGTGGCTGGACGCAGCGCAGTCCTGATGAGCCCCATGTCATTTCTGCGCCGGCCGGCCTGCTGGATCCAACTGCTCGCCAAGAGCCATAATGCTTTCTCCGCCGCGCCGAATTTCGCGTTCGAATTGGCGGTGCGGAGAACATCCGATGAAGATATGGCCGGGCTCGACCTCAGCGAGGTGATCGGAATCGTCAGCGGCGCCGAGCGAATCCATATCGCGACAGTGAAGCGTTTCACCGAGCGCTTCGCTCGTTTCGGTCTGAACCCGGCAGCGCTACGACCCTCTTACGGGCTCGCGGAAGCAACCCTGTACGTGGCCAGCTCTCAAGCCGGCCTCCCGCCCAAGACAGTGCGTTTCGACTACGAGCACTTGGCCGCCGGTCAGGCCAGGCCCTGCACAACCGAGGGCACAGTCGGTACCGACCTCATCAGCTACGGTTCGCCCGACCCGTCTTCCGTGCGAATCGTCAACCCGGAGAGCATGACCGAGAATGCGCCGGGAACCGTCGGTGAGATCTGGGTGCGGGGCGACAACGTGGCCCTGGGGTATTGGCGCCAGCCCGAGCAAACGGCGCGCATGTTCAACGCAAAGCTGGTCGATCCCGCACCGGGCACTCCGGCGGGGCCGTGGCTGCGGACCGGGGACCTGGGCGTCATGTCCGACGGCGAACTGTTCATCATGGGCCGCATCAAAGACCTGCTCATCGTGGATGGTCGCAATCACTATCCCGACGACATCGAGGCGACGATCCAGGAGATCACCGGAGGCCGAGTCGCGGCGATACCCGTGCCGGACGACATCACCGAGCAACTGGTGGCGATCATCGAACTCAAGAGCCGCGAAACGTCCGCGGAAGAGGCATTGCTCAAACTTCGCTCGGTGAAGCGCGAAGTCACTTCGGCGATATCGAAGTCGCACAGCCTGCGGGTAGCTGATCTGGTTCTGGTGTCGCCCGGTTCGATTCCGATCACCACCAGCGGAAAGATCCGGCGTTCAGCCTGCGTCGAACGTTACCGAACCGACGGATTCACGCGCTTGGACGTATCCGTCTGACATCGAGCATTATCGAGCATTAACGACCAAGCCGACTTACGTCACTGGCTGGTCGACTAACATCCGAGCATTAAGGACCCCTCAGTGGCTGAACCCACGGTCACGCCGGTTGCGGTGATCGGTATGGCGTGCCGCCTGCCCGGCGGCATCGACTCCCCCGAGCAGTTCTGGGAGGCGTTGCTGCGCGGCGACGACCTGATCACCGAGATCCCCGCGGACCGGTGGGACGTCGACGAGCACTACGACCCTCAGCCGGGTGTGCCCGGTCGGTCGGTATCGCGATGGGGCGGGTTCCTGGACGACGTCGGTGGCTTCGATGCCGAGTTCTTCGGAATCGGGGAGCGTGAGGCGGCCGCGATCGACCCGCAGCACCGCCTCATGCTGGAGGCGTCCTGGGAAGCGGTGGAACACGCCGGCCTGGCGCCGTCCTCGTTGGCGGGTTCGCTGACTGGTGTGTTCGCGGGACTGTGTCACGACGACTACACGCTGGTGACCAGCGAGGCGGGCGCCATGGAGGGCCCGTACGGTTATACCTGCACCCCGTTCAGCATGGCGTCCGGGCGGATCGCCTACGCGTTGGGGCTGCGAGGTCCGGCAGTCACGGTCGACACCTCGTGTTCTTCGGGTCTAATGGCGATACACATGGCCTGCCGAAGCTTGCATGAGGGCGAGAGCGATTTGGCGCTGGCCGGCGGCTGTCAGGTGATTTTGAAACCGTCAGTCAGTGCGTCGGCTTCGGCGCAGGGCATGCTCTCTCCGACCGGCCGTTGTCGCGCGTTCGACGCCGCCGCGGACGGCTTTGTGCGTTCCGACGGCTGCGCAGTGGTGCTGCTGAAGCGAATGCCGGACGCTCTGCGCGACGGCGACCGGATCCTGGCCGTGCTCCGCGGGACTGCCGCCAATCAGGACGGTCGGTCGGTGACGCTCACGACACCATCGCTGGACGCTCAGGCCGACGTCTACCGAGCGACACTGGCGGTAGCCGGCGTGGACGCGGCCTCCATCGGCATGGTCGAGGCGCACGGCACCGGCACGCCGGTTGGGGACCCTCTCGAGTTCGGCGGCCTGGCGCGGGTCTACGGCACCGGCGTTAACCGGTGCATTATCGGATCGGCGAAAAGCAATGTCGGCCACACCGAGTCCGCAGCCGGCGCTGTCGGGCTCGTTAAGGCCATCCTCGGGCTGCGCCACGGAGTGGTGCCTGCGATGGGACATTTCAACCGCTTGCCTGACGAACTCAGTCGAATCGAGACCGGACTGCTCGTACCGAAGGAGATCACACCCTGGCCAACCAACGGCCACCAGCCGCGACGGGCGGCGGTGTCGTCCTTCGGTATGTCCGGGACGAACGTGCACGCCGTACTCGAGCAAGCGCCGGAGACCGCGGGATCCGACGCCGACGCTTCCACCGGGCAAGGGCCGTTACTGTTCCCCGTGTCGGCCACCTCGCCCGAGGAGTTGCGCCGGACGTCACTTCGTCTGGCCGACTGGGTGAAACAAAACGCGGAGGGCCTGTCGGCATCCGATCTGGCCTACACGCTGGCGCGTCGGCGCGGGCACCGGTCGGTGCGCGCCGCCGTGCTCGCGGCAAATATCGCGGAACTGGCCGACGGACTGCGAGAGATCGCCCAGAGCGACGTTTCCTATCCGGAAGCGGTGGGCCAGGACGACCGCGGACCGGTGTGGGTGTTCTCCGGCCAGGGCTCTCAGTGGGCGGCAATGGGCGCAGAACTGTTGGTCCGAGAGCCGGTGTTCGCCGCATGCGTCGCGCAGGCCGAGCCCCTGATCGCCCGGGAGGCCGGGTTCTCGGTGACCGAAGCGATGTCGGCGCCCGAGACGGTGACCGGCATCGACCGGGTGCAGCCGACATTGTTCGCCATGCAGGTCGCGCTTGCGGCCACGATGCGGTCCTACGGCGCGCACCCGGGTGCGGTCATTGGGCATTCCATGGGCGAGGCCGCGGCGGCCGTCGTCGCCGGCGCGCTGTCGCTGGAAGACGGGGTGCGCGTGATCTGCCGCCGCTCACGGCTCTTGTGCCGGCTGGCCGGCGGCGGCGCGATGGCCTCCGTCGAGTTGACCGCCCAGCAGGTTCGCGACGAACTGGCTGCGCGAGCTGTCAGTGATGTCGTGGTGTCCGTGTTCGCCTCGCCGGAGTCCACGGTCATTGGCGGCGCGACCGACACAGTTCGTGAGCTGGTAGCCGCTTGGGAAGGCCGTGATGTGATGGCCCGCGAGGTGGCCGTGGACGTGGCCTCGCACTCGCCGCAGGTCGACCCCATCCTCGCCGACCTGGCCGATGAACTCGCAGAACTGGTTCCGATGCAGGCCAAGCTGCCGTACTACTCGGCCACCCTGGATGACCCGCGTGCTCAACCGGCCTTCGACGCCCGCTATTGGGTCGACAATTTACGGCAGCCCGTGCGCTTCGCAACGGCGGTCCAGGCGGCGCTGGAAGACGGTCACCGAGTTTTCGGCGAGCCGGCACCGCACCCCTTGCTGACCCGTGCGGTCGAGCAGACTGCCCAGGCCGCAGGCATCTCGGTCCATGCCGTCGCAGGCATGCGCCGCGAGCAGCCGCTGCCGCACGGTTTGCGGGTATTCCTCGCGGATCTGCACAGCGCCGGCGCCGCGGTCGATTTCTCCGCCCTGTATCCGGGCGGACGTCTGGTGGACGCGCCACTGCCGACGTGGACCCACCGTCACTTTCTGATTGAGTCCGACGGCCACGACTCCCCGGCCCGTGGTGCGTGCATAGCGTCGGTGCACCCGCTGCTGGGCGAGCACGTCCGGTTACCAGAGGAGCCCGAGCGGCACGCCTGGCAGGCCGACGTGGGCACCGGAAAGCTGCCGTGGCTGGCCGACCACAAGGTGAACGACGTCGCCGCCTACCCGGGTGCCGCTTACTGCGAGATGGCACTAGCCGCGGCCGACGCGATGTTCGGCGACGACTCGGGTCGTGTCGCTACGGATATCCAGTTCGAACAGCTGCTGCTGCTCGACGAGCGCACCGAGGTCACCGCCGTCGCAACGGTCGAGAGCCCGGGTGTCGCCGAGTTCGCCGTGGAGACCGATCAGGATGGGGAGCGCATACGGCAGGCTGTGGCCACCCTGCGCGCAGTCGATGACGAGAGTCGTCCGGCCCGCCAGGATGTCGCCAGACTGCTGGCTGAACACCCCAACAAGATCGCCGGTGACGAGATCCGCCAGTGGTTCGCCAGCCGCCGAATCCAGTTCGGTCCCGCGTTCAGCTGCCTCGTGGCCGTGCACTCGGCCGGCGGCGACGGATCCACTCTGCTCGCCGAGATCGGCCTGCCCGGTGACATCCGCTCCCAGCAGGCCGGCTACGGCATCCATCCGGCTCTGCTGGACGCCTGCTTCCAGTCGGTTGCCGCCCACCTTCAGGCCGCCGGCGGCGCCGACGTCGGGCTGCTGCTGCCGCTGAGCGTGACACGGCTGCACCGGTTCGGCCCCGGCCGCGACGCCCGGTACTGCCTGGCGCGGGTCACCTCGGCCGAGGGCGGCGCGATCGAAGCCGATCTGGACGTACTGGACGCAGATGGCGAGGTCGTGCTGCATGCCACCGGCCTGCGGATGGGAAGCCGCAACTCGAAGAGCGCCGAGCGTGACCGCGTACTCGCTGAACGCCTGCTCACCGTCGAATGGGATCAGCAGCCGGCGCCGATGGCGGTGGCCGACACTGACGCCGGTGCGTGGCTGCTGATCGTTCCCGATGACCGCGACGAATTCGCGGTGCAGCTCTCGAAGGAAATGAACTCCCACGGCGCCGATTGCCGAACGCGGAAAGCCGGTGACGTGTCCAGCAGTGAGCTCACCGGCGGCGCGCTCGTAGGAGTGGTGGTTGTTGCTCCGCCGGCCGATGACGACCCGAATGAGCAGTGCCTGTCGCTCGGGCGGGAACTCGTCGAGCGGCTGGTTCATATTGCGCGGGAACTGCCCAACACCCAGGACGAGCCGGCGCGGCTGTATGTGATCACCCGCGGTGCGCAGACGGTGAACGCGGGCGACCGGGTCAACCTCGACCATGGCGGTGTGCGTGGCCTGTTGCGGGTGATCGGTGCCGAACACCCCCGGCTGCAACCGACCCAGATCGACATCGACGCGCACGCTGCGGCCGATGCCGTGGCCAACGAGTTGCTCAGCGGCTCTGACGAGGACGAGACGGCATGGCGGCAGGGATCGTGGTACTCCGCACGGCTACGACAAAGTCCGCTACGCCCGGACGAGCGACGAACCACTACGGTCGACGCCGAACACGACGGTATGCGCCTGGACATCCGCGTTCCGGGTGACCTGGATACCCTCGAGTTCGTCACCGCTGACCGGCAGCCCCCGCAAGCCGGGCAGATCGAAGTAGCGGTCAGTACTTCCAGCATCAATTTCGCCGACGTGTTGCTCGCCTTCGGCCGGTACTTCACCGCGGACGGGCAGCGACTTGGTCTCGGCGCGGACTTTGCGGGCGTGGTGACCGCCGTAGGACCCGGTGTCACCGACCACAAGGTCGGTGACAGGGTCGGCGCTATTGCCGACGCTGTCGCCTGGGGCACGTTCGTCACATGTGACGCGCGATTGGCTGCGGCCCTGCCGGAACGCTTGACCGCCGAGCAAGCCGCGGCGGTGTCCACCGCCCACGCCACCGCCTGGTACAGCCTGCACAACCTGGCTCGTGTTCAACCCGGTGATCGGGTGCTGATTCATTCGGCAACCGGCGGCGTGGGACAGGCGGCGATCGCGATCGCACGCCATGCCGGAGCTGAGATCTTCGCCACCGCAGGAAGCCACGACCGCCGCGAGCTACTGCGAAAGATGGGGATTGAGCACGTATACAACTCTCGGACAACAGATTTCGCTGAAGAAATCCGTCGCGACACCGACGGTTACGGCGTCGATGTGGTGCTCAACTCATTGACCGGAGCGGCACAGCGGGCAGGGCTCGAACTGCTGGCATTCGACGGTCGTTTCGTGGAGATCGGCAAACGCGACGTGTACGAGCACACCCGCGTTGACCTTTACCCCTTCCGCCGCAACTTGGCGTTCTACTACGCCGATCTCTTGCTGATGAGTAACAGCGCGCCGGCTCAGATCGGCGATCTGCTGCAAACGGTTTACGGCCTGGTCGCCGATGGGACGCTGCCCACGCCCGAGTACTCCGTCCGGCCCCTGGCCGAGGCAGGCTCCGCCATTCGTGAGATGAGCGCCGCCCAGCACACCGGCAAGCTGGTCCTCGCCATCCCTCGCGGGCGGCAAGCCGGAGTTGCCGTGCCGCCGACCCGAGTCGGGGTCTTTCGCAAGGACGGCTCGTACATCGTCACAGGTGGGGTAGGCGGGCTGGGGCTGTTCCTGGCGGCCGTGATGGCCTCTGCCGGCTGCGGCCGGATCATCCTGACCTCACGATCGCAGCCAAACCCGCAGGCGCAGAAGACGATTGAGCGGCTACGATCCAACGGCGCCGACGTCGTCGTCGAGTGCGGCAGCATCGCCGACCCCGAGACCGCCGCCCGGCTGGTGTCCGCTGCCACCGCCACCGGCTTGCCGTTGCGTGGCGTGCTGCATGCCGCCGCCGTCGTCGACGATGCGACGCTCGGCAACATCACCGACGAGCTGATCGACCGGGACTGGGCGCCGAAGGTGCACGGTGCCTGGCACCTGCACCAGGCGACTGCCGGGCAGCCGCTGGACTGGTTCTGCAGCTTCTCGTCCGCAGCCGCGCTGCTCGGTTCACCCGGCCAGGGCGCCTACGCCGCGGCCAACAGTTGGCTGGACGCTTTCACGGCGTGGCGGCGCAGCCAGGGTTTGCCCGCAACCGCAATCGCCTGGGGCGCATGGGATCAGATAGGCCGCGGCGCGGGACTTGCGCAGCGTGGTGACACGACGATGATCACTCCCCAGGAGGGTGTCCACGCCTTCCGCGCGTTGCTGCGTTATAACCGCGGTTACACCGGATATCTCCCCTTGACCGGAGCGCCGTGGCTCACTTCGCTGGCAGCTCGAAGTCCCTTCGCCGAGACGTTCCGCACGGCAGAGTCCGGCGCAGACACCAGGGCTAGCGCGGTTCTCGCCGAGCTTCGCACGCTGTCACCAGAGGAACGGCCGAACCGGTTGCGCCGACTGGTCGCCGACCAGGTGAGCCTCATTCTGCGTCGCGCGATCGACCCCGATCGTCCGTTCGCTGAGCACGGGCTGGACTCACTGGGCAACCTGGAATTGCGCACCCACATCGAAACCCAGACCGGCGTGCGTGTCACGCCAAAGACGATCGTCACTTACAACACAGCGCGCACGCTGGCCGGGCATTTGACAGAGGCCCTGTCAGCGGAACTGGTGGGCTAGCGCAAAGGACTCAGCCCGTCGTCACCTCAGCCGTCCACCAACCGTCCGCACACCGCGATCATCAGCCGCCTGGGCAGCACCCGGTTGAGCACGCGCGCGACGAAGGCATTGGCAGCGCCGTCGACGAAGCTGGGTTTGCGACCGCGACCGGACAGCGCACGCATCGTGGCGTCGACGACCTGCTGCGGACTGCGGGTGAACGCTCGGCCCAAGGAGCCTGACGCGGCAGTGGCCGCGGCGTCGCCCGCCAACTCGAAGAACGGGGTATCCGTCAGCCCGGGACACACCGCCAGGACACGGACTCCATGCTTGCGCTCCTCTGCCCACAGCGCCTCGGTGAAAGACAACACGAAGGCCTTCGTCGCACCGTATACCGCCATCTTCGGCAATGGCTGAAACGCCCCGGTCGACGCCACGTTGATGATCGTTCCCGCACCCCTGCCCCGCATCTGGGGTAGGTAGCGGGCCGTCGTGCCGACCATCGTCCGGCAGTTGAGCTCGATCGCCTCCTCGAGGCGCTGCGGGTCGGCGTCGGCGACGTCACCGTGGGTGCCGAAGCCGGCATTGTTGACCAGCACGGCGATCTCGAGGCCCAGGCGATTCGTCCGCTGCCACAGCTCGCCGGCAGCGATGGGCAGCGACAGGTCCATCGCCAGCACGGTGACCTCCACGCCGTGGGCCTCCCGCAGTTGTGCAGCGAGATCATGGAGCCTGTCCGCACTGCGGGCGACCACGACGAGGTCGTGGCCCCGCGCGGCGAACTGCCGGGCGAACTCCGCGCCGATCCCGGTCGACGCCCCGGTAATCAAGGTCACCATCGCCAGCCACAGTAACCAAACCGCTACCCGTGGGGTAGCAACGACGTATCATTAAGGGCGTGCGACGTCCGCAGCGGCTGAGCGGACTTGACGCCAGCTTCCTCCACCTCGAGACCCCTACCCAGCCATTGCAAGTATTTTCGATGCTGGAACTGGACACCTCGACGATTCCCGGCGGTTACAGCTACGACCGTTTCCGTGACGAACTGTCGACGCGGCTGCGGGCGTTGCCGGCGTTCCGGGAGAAAGTGTCCGACAGCGTGCTGAACCTCGACCATCCCGTCTGGGAGGAGGACAGCGACTTCGACATCGACCGCCATGTGCATCGGATCGTTCTTCGGACACCCGGGGACCGGGTGGAGTTCGGTGAGATCTGCAGTCGTCTGGCCGCTTTGCCGCTCGACCGAAGCCGGCCGCTGTGGGAGATGTGGGTCATCGAGGGCGTCGGCGGCTCGCTCAACGGCGAGCGGCTGACCGTCATGCTCAAGATGCACCACGCCGCGGCCGACGGTGTGACCTATTCCAATTTGTTTACGCAGCTGGGCAGCACCGAACCCGAACCGCCGCCACCGGACCCGGTCGAGGCTGCGGCGGCCACCAGCCCGCTGCGGATCGCGATCGGCGGTCTGGCCCGGCTCGTGATCCGACCACTGCTCCTGATCATCAGCGTGCTACCCGCGACCGTCAGAGCGGTGGTCGACGCCGTCCGGCGCGCGGCGGGCGGCCACGCGATGGCAGCTCCTTTCTCTGCCCCGCGGACCGCGCTCAACGCCCGTCTCACCGCGCATCGCAACGTCGCCTTCGCCCGGCTAGACCTCGATGACGTCAAGAGGGTCAAGAACCAATTCGGGGTCACGGTCAACGACGTGGTGCTGGCCCTGGTCGGCGGGGTGGTACGCCAGTTCCTGCTCGACCGCGGGGAGTTGCCCAGCTCCTCACTGGTCGCGTTGGTGCCGGCGTCGGTGCACGAACCCACGGATCGACCCGCACGAAACCAGGTTTCGGGCATGTTCACGAGACTGCAGACCCACATCGCGGACCCCGTGGAAAGGCTCAGGGTGCTCGCCGTGGCGAACAACAATGCCAAGGAACACACCTCGGCGATCGGTGCGACGCTGCTGCAAGACTGGTTCCAAATCCTGGGCCCGGTAATCCTCGGTATCGCAAAGCGTGTCTACGCGCGTCTGACCCAGTTCCGCCCGATGTACAACGTTGTGGTGTCCAACGTGCCGGGTACGCAGGCGCTCTACTTCCTGGGTGCCGAGATATCGGCTTTATACCCGTTCGGGCCAGTCCTGCACGGTGCGGGGCTCAATATCACGCTGTCGTCGCTCAACGGGAAAATCCACTTCGGGCTGATCTCGTGCTCGGAGCTGCTGCCGGACGTGTGGGACGTCGCGGACGGTTTCGCTGTGGGTTTGGAAGAGCTACTAGCCGAGATCGACTCATCCGCAACAGCACCCACCGCTACTTCTTCTACTCCATCACCCACCCGTAGCGGGACGGGATAGCAGCCAGAAGTTCGTGGATCTCACCGACGTAACGATCGGGCCCGGGTCCGTGGCTGTGATAGGTGATTACCAACTGACCGTCATACGTTGCGACGGAATACATGTCGACACCCGCCGACGTTGACGCGAACAGCAATTCGACGTCATATTGCTCGACCGTCAGGTCGGGTGGTGTGCGCAGCGGCGGCATTTCCCCGCTGTCCGTGGTCATCACGACGTCGGGCAACCCTGGCGGATTCCCCTGGTATTGCTGGCCAAAGTGCAGAAACGACTGTTGAATCACGCCTTCGGCCACGTCAGCGCGGAACGCCTCGACGATGTCACGGGCCAAGTCCATGATGTCGGTGTTCGGCCGAATTTCGGCCAGATACATCGCCATCCCTACCGGGTTGGTGGCCTGCGTCGCACCGACCGGCGGGGTCAGGAAGAAGCGTAGATCGACCGGGTATATGTAGGGGATCGGCAGGTGCGGGGTGTCCCGTATGGTCCACTCGGCCAACAGGATCGCGGCGGCGACCAGGGCGTTGAGACTGACCCGGCGGGCTGCACAGATGTCGACCAGATTTTGGCTTTCCCGGCGGGAGAGCCGGCAGGAAGCCGACGGTACGCGAACCGGCTGAGGGGCACCCCGCCCTGTGTTTCGCTTCGAGGGGGGCAGGTCATAGGCGAACATCGCGGGCAGGAAGCGCTCCAGACCGAAACGCTGAAGTTTACCGATGCCGCGCTCGGAAAGTATCGCCTCCAACGACTGCGGAATGGGTTCGGCTTTGACCGGCCCGACACCGGCGCCGGTGACAATGTCGGTGTACCAGCCGAACAACTTCTCCAACATGGCGAACTGGTGGTGCCCGTCGGCCAGCGCGTGGTGGGTGTACAGGGTGAGTTCGGACCGCTCCTGACCAAGTCTCAATCGCAGGTTGAGCAGCGCCTCGGACTGATCCGGCAGCCGCTGCGCGGACGTGTCGCCGATCTTCTCGAGCCATATCCCCGGATGCTCGTACTCATCGACCATGATTTGGTGCCTGCCGTCGGCGCCGGGATGATCCAGGTGACCGGCATGCGCGGGGTGTACCCGCAAGAGCGTCTCGAATGCCTCCGACATCGCGCCCACGTCCACCGGTCCGCGCAGTGTCACCGTGATACCGACGAAGTTCTCAGCTTGCGCGTAGAACTCCTCGCTGGGCGTCAGATAGCGGATCGGCGATGAGCCAAACACCGTGAACTCTTCCTGTGCATGTCACCCTCTCCGCGTTGCGTTCTCGTGCCCCACCGCGCCTACCGGCTGGTGCTCGCCCGGCGGTAGCCCACCATGAGGGGCCACAGGCACGCCACGAAGATCCCGGCACACCACACCAGTGCGCTGATCATCGGCGACAGCACCGGCCCACCCACCGATAGTCCCCGCATCGCATCGACGGCCGGTGACATCGGCTGGTTCCGGACCATTGGCTGAACCCAGTCCGGGTACCGCTCCAACGGCACGAATCCTGTGCAGAAGGTGGCACCCAAAATGATGACCGGTTGCATCGCCTCCACCAGAACGGCTTTGGGCCAGTACACCGCGACCGTGGTGGCCAGAGCCGCAAATGCCACGCCGAAGATCACCGGAACGGCCACCCACACCAATGCGCCGGCCACCCCGCGGTGGAAGCGGAACCCGAGGATGATTCCCGTGCCCAGGATGACCAGCGTCGTGCCGAACAGGCGGATCGTTTCGGAAGCCAGCCGCGCCAGCAGTCCGGCGGCGCGGTGTATGGGCAACGCCCACATCCGGGCAAGAAACCCGTCAATGCGCTCGGCGTTGATACCGACCACCCCCGTTGTTGACCCTGCCATCGTCGCCACCAGCGCCACCAGCGGTACGCTGCGGTACAGCGCGTTCTCACCCGTACTCGACGTGATCGAGTCACCGAACACGACTTTGAGCGTGAGCAGGAATGCCACCGGCAAAAGCACGGCGTGGACGAGTGTCATGGGATTACGAACCGACCGGATGAGCAGCCGCCGGGTGAGCACCATGGTCTGCGACAACAGATCGGGCAGCACATTCTTCGAATGGGCCTCGGCGTCAACGGCCGCGCTGACGAGTACCGCCATCAGGTTCTCCGCCGGTAGACCGCGATAGCCCACGGTAGCGTCAGCGCGATC
>Ga0182012_10002697_pt1 | contig 19139 bp, 16 predicted proteins | sample 612S2SmetaG_FD_120486 | JGI IMG/M metagenome (GOLD analysis project Ga0182012, IMG submission 120486) | Permafrost microbial communities from Stordalen Mire, Sweden - 612S2S metaG | ecosystem: Environmental > Terrestrial > Soil > Wetlands > Permafrost | place: Sweden: Stordalen | collected...
GGGTGATGACGACGAGCGCGTGATCGATGGATGAAGTATCGATAAATCTAGCTGCGGACTGTTCCGCCAAGCGCTGCAGGTCTGCCGCGCAGCCGATGAGAACGTTAGGCGCCAGGAGCGGCAGATTCTGGAAGCGCCGCACGACGATAGGCTGCGCTTCGGCGAATCTAGGTCCGGCGGACAATTGCGCCAGCCGCAGAGTGGGCGAAACGGGGAACGGCAGTTGGATGAGCGGGTGCTTGCTGCGCCGCAATTGCCTGATTCGAGCCTGAACTTTGCGAAGTGACATATGTACAAAGTGGGCGCGGGGTTGAGAAGATGTACGTCAGGTTATTCCGAACGTCAGGTACGTTGGTCATGAACGTGAAGTACGCGGGGCTTGTGGAGCTGTTCTAGATTGGAACACAGGATTTGGGACGCTTGCTGAGCGTCGAGTCCGAGTTCGTAGAGAGCTTTGCTTTGTTGCTCGAGAACGGCGGCATGCCAGCCGCGCGGAAAGAAGCTGGAATCGCTGCCAAAGAGGATACGGTTGAGACCGAGAACTTCGATAGAGCGCCGCAAGACGGTGGCGAGATCGAGCGATTCGTAAATGATCCAGCGATTGCTGCTGGAGGTATCAAAGAAAACGTTAGGGCAGAGGTCGGCGAGCATGAGCGCTTCGCGGAGCAGACCTGCGCCGAAGTGCGGGATGACGAAGCGGATCAAGGGGAAATGCAGGGCGACCGGATGCAGGTCGAGCGGATTGGAATAGTGCATGTTGAACTGGCTGGCGAGGCCGAGTTTGTTACGAATGCCGACGCTGATGACACCGCAGTGGACGAAGACCGCGAGTTGCGAATCGCTGGCGAGTTCGAGGATGGGGATGAGGCGGGCGTCGGTCATGGCGTAGGTGTGCATGGCCGGGAAAAGACAGATAGCGTGGAGATGGCGATTGGCGGCGGCGAGTTTGACGCGCGATAAGGCGTCGGGGTGGGTGGGGTCGAGCATGAAGTAGCCGTAGAAGCGATCGGGATGAGCGGCGACGGCCGAGGAGACACTTTCTTCATCACCCGGCATGCTGGCGATGAGGGCGGCGCGCTGCACGTTGGAGCGCGCGAGTTCAGCGGCCCAACGAGCGGCGAGAGCGGTGGGATCGGCGAGCGGAATTTCGTAGTTCAAAAGCGGTGCGAGGTCTTCGGCGTTGGCGAGCTTCTTTTGCTGCGCGAGAGCGGAGTAGAACTTGTGAGAGAAGAAGTGGATGTGGGCATCTTGGATTGCCAGTTCGCCCCAGGGAGTTTGCGCCATGCTGCTGTGATTGTAGCGGGTGAAAAACGCTTCATGCGAAATCACCCTTAATGGTGGGAACGGCGGGGTGGTTGGGGAGCATCTCTACAGTCAGAAAGCGGTTGAAACGCGGCTTTCAAAAGGACCTAAAAGGAGGCCCCATATGTTCAAGAGACTGGGTGTTTTAGCGATGATGTTGGCGGGCGGTCTAGCGGTGTTGACGCCGTCGGTGGCGCAGGCGCGAGATTGGGACGATCACCGGAACTTCGATCACCGGGAATATCGTTACCAAGGTGGTGAGCGGCCGGACTACCGGCGAGACCACTTTGAGCGCCGGGACTATGGGCAAGGTCGATTTGACGCCCGGAACTTCAGGTATTACGACCGTGATGATAGATTTTACGACCGTGACGATCGCCGCTATCACGCTCCGGTTTATTTCGACCGCTGGGGCCGGCCTTGCCGGTAAGCGAGACTAGAGCGACGCGCTCATAGGGCACATCCATTCCGGGTGTGCCCTTTTCTTCTAGCCGAAAGGTTGTTCGATCGACGGGCTTTGGGGAGTGAAAAGCCGTGCGCCATCGGGCGTGATGTACATGTCGTCTTCGAGACGAACGCCGAATGCGCCGGGAATGTAAATGCCGGGTTCGTCGCTGAAGGTCATGGAAGGCGCGAGGGGTAGTTTGTTGCCGCGCACGAGATAGGGCCATTCATGACCGTCCATGCCGATGCCGTGGCCGACGCGATGGCTGAAGAATTTGTAATCGGGTCCGAAGCCGGCATCGGCGATGACTTGACGGGCGGCGGCATCGACGGCTTGGCAAGCGACGCCGGGTTTGGCTGTGTCGAGAGCGGCGCGCTGGGCGCGATAGACGATATCGAAGACCTTCTTCATGCGATCAGTAGCCTTGCCGAGGACGAAGGTGCGAGTGATGTCGGACTGATAGCCTTCGACAGTGCAGCCATCGTCCATGATCACGGGAATGCCCTCGACGATGACTTGCGGGGCGATGCTGCCATGCGGCAAGGCGCTGTAGGCGCCGACTTCGAAACTCGCTTCACCGCGGAAGCCGACTTGGCCGTAAGCTGTTTCGATAAGGCCGGCGGCTTGGCGCGTGGTCATGCCGGGGCTGAGCGCGTGGAAGACCGCTTCGTAGGCGGCGAGCGTGGCGCGGTTGGCGATGGTCATTAACTCCAACTCGTGGGTGCTCTTGGTCATCCGACAACCTGCGGTGACGGGCGTGGCGCTGACGAGCTTGACGGCGGGAGACGCTTGCGCGAGACTATCGGCGAAGACGAACGGAGTACGCTCTTCAATGCCGAGAGTGCCGGTTGTGATGCTGGCGCTTTTCAAGCCTACGCTGAGAAGTTGATACGGGCTTTCATCTTCGTTCCAGGTAAGAACGTCGGCATTTTCAAGCGGGCCCATGTTCAGTTGCTCACGGGCGCGGCCTTCTTCGAAGGATGGGCAGATGCAGAACGACTTGCCGGCGACGGGAACGACGGTGGCAAAGAGACGTTCGCTGTTGCCCCAACGCATGCCGGTGAAGTAATTCATGGAGGTGCCGCCGGCGAGGAAGAGGGCGTCGATTTTGTTGTCGCGCATGAGTTTGCGGGCGCGTTCGAGGCGCTGTTCACGTTCGGAAGTAGTGATGGGGCGGACTTGATCGCGCATGGATTTGAGGGCGGCGATGGAAGGCGGCAACTTGGCGGGTTCATCGGAGAGGGCGGCACGGCCTATAGTTGGGAGCGCGCCGACGGCGGCGGCGGATTGGAGAAAGCGGCGGCGGTTGGGCATGAAGATATGGTACGAAGAGGAAATGCTGGAAGGCGAAGATCGAGTCCGGGCGGCGCTTGTGAGTGACGCACTTGCGATCGCGCGCGTGCATGTTGAAAGCTGGAAGACATCCTAAGCCGGTCTTTTCCCGGCAGCACTTTTGAACGATTTGTCGATTGAGAAACGAGAGCGTTTTTGGGCCGAGGAATTGAGCAAGCCGCAGGGTGGATCGGTAACGCTCGTGGCGGTGGACGATGCAGGCGAGGTCGTAGGATTTGTTTCCGGTGGCGCGGAACGAACGGGCGAGTTGGGTAGTGACGGCGAGCTTTATGCGATCTACCTGCTCGAAAGAGTGCAGCGCCGAGGTTTGGGCGCCTTAATGATGAAGCGCTTGGCGCGGGAATTTATTTTGCGAGGCTTTGGATCGATGGCGGTCTGGGTGCTGGCAGAAAATCCGTTTCGAAAATTTTACGAGGCACTGGGTGGGAAATTCATTAGAGAACGGCTTGTTGAACGCGGAGGGCAGGAGTTTGCGGAAGTGGCGTATGGGTGGGGCTTACGCCCATAAACGTTAACTTACGGGGATTGTTTCCGGGTTGACGACGATTCCGAGAGGATGTACGCTTCCCATCACGCCGTATCCCGGGAGCCAGCACCATTTTGGTGCGACGGAGACATTCCCGCGCAGCCTATGCCATTCGTGAGATTAGGATTTTGCTACACGAGCTGACATCAATCCATATAGGCGCGGTTTTGTGAGGATCCTTAATGATGGTTGGCTCGCCGGAGTTTGAAGACCGACCGTGCCACCTTTTGCCATGTTTGGGCCACTCGCGCCCTGCGCAAACCGCTCTATCATACACGCATGGCACTAAGCACATATGCAAGCGAATACGACGAAATTGTCAAGACAATGCAGCAGTACATCGACGGCGGAAAGGCAGGCAATAGTCAATTGATGTCGACTCGAGGTAGATGGTTGGTCGGGAGCTCAAGCTGGCTCTGGGGTGCGGATGTCGGATGCGTTTACCCTCATAAGAACTCCTCAAGGATGGAAGATTATTCAGAAGGCGTTTCACTGGCACGCCTGAGTTAGCATAACTCGCCGCTTTTGATATTCTCAGTTTCATGCCGAGCATGTCGAAGGGGAATGCGCTAGGGGAAAGACTCGAATCGTGGAAACAAATAGCTGCCCATCTTCACTGCAGCGAACGCACGGTCAGGCGGTGGGAGGCCGCGGAGGGCCTTCCCGTCCATCGTCGGGAACATCACAAGCAAGATACGGTTTTTGCGTACTCGCAAGAGATTGAGCGCTGGAACCAGCGGCGCACGCGGAAGTTGCTTGGCCCATCCCCCGAACATTCAGGGTCTGGGGCCGCTCCTGAGTTGGGAATGCGCCGAGCGGTAAGTACGCCCCCAAATGACTACCTCGCCGAGCACGACGGGATCACGCGCGCGATTGATTGCTACATAGCGGGCGGTCGGGCAGGCGACGGTGATTTGATGCGAGCCGCGTTTCACCCTGAGGCCACGATCGCCGGTTACTGTTTTGGAGTCGAATACAGTGGATCGATCGAACACTTATTCAGATGGATAAACGAAAACGGCCCTACGACGAAGATCGAGCCACGGTTTGGTCGAATCGAAATTCTTGAGACGATTGCCATTGTGCACCTCGAAGTGCAGGGTTGGTCAGGAAAGCTGGCCGGGATCAATGCTCGCATTACAGAAGTCTTCACTCTGCTCAAACGAGAAGGCCAATGGCAGATCACGCAAAAAACGTTTCATTGGCACCCGGCATAGGAAGGCCGCACTCTGCGTAAGCCTACCCCTGACAGTTCTGGGAAGTTTCCGGTTAGGTCCTTGGATGACGGCGCATCCGGAAGCTATTGCCGTTACAGTCACTCCTTTGGGGATTATTCCTCGCGGATTCTACCTTTCAGGATACCTTTAAAGAAAGGTAGAGTTCGGAAATGCCGATTAGCATTAAGAACGAGCAGACTGAAGTTGCGGCACGCAAGCTCGCGGAATTGACCGGGGAAACACTAACCGATGCCGTCCGGGCAGCAGTGGTGGAGAGGTATGATCGATTGCGCCGGGAGCGTTCCGGACGTTCGCTGGCGGACGAACTGAACGCAATCGCGTTGCGGTGCGCGACACGGCCAGTCGTTTCGACACTGAGTGACAGCGAAATCCTCGGTTACGACGAAGCCGGAGTGCCGGCGCGGTGACGGTGGACCATCTGCGATTCTGGCGGTCCTGCGGGATGAGATGGAGCGGACAGAGTTTGTATCGCTGATCGAGAAAGCATCGCGGCGTTTGATCTCGACGGTGTCGATACTTGAGGCGAGCATGGTTTTGGAAGGTAAGGGCGGGGAGGATGCAGGTGCCGACTTGGATCAATTCCTGCGCCGGGCTACGATTGAACCGGTGGCATTCGATGAAGAGCAACTCGCGGTAGCTCGCATGGCGTTCCAGCGCTTTGGGAAGGGCCGTCACGCGGCAGGTCTCAATTTCGGAAACTGCGCGGCTTACGCATTGGCGCAGTGGTCAGGCGAACCATTGTTATTTAAGGGGAGCGATTTTGCAGCGACGGATGTTTCGAGGGTCCGAAAGTAGGGCAAGCGATTCATCGATGGTTCGATACGGGGCGAGCATCTTGGTCACCTATTTTTTTCGGCAGAAAGATCTTCCATTGGTGTCTAGCGCAGCCCATCCCGTGCCTTGATCTTCCGGTTTGACTTCGATAATCACGCCGTCACCACACTACAGTAGGAGGTACTGTGCAAGGCCGCGGCTGTGAATCGGAGCGGCAATTCGTGTTAACTTTGGGGTTTGAAAAAACTATTAGCACTGAACCGCGGCGAGATCGCCACCCGCATCTTTCGTGCGGCTACTGAACTGGGCCTGACCACTGTCGCCGTGTATTCACAAGAAGACCGGCTGAGTTTACATCGCTTCAAAGCGGACGAAGCGTATCAGATTGGGCAAGGGAAGGGGCCGGTTGAGGCGTACCTTGATATTGACGCGATCGTCAATTTGGCGGTTGAGAAAAATGTAGACGCGATTCATCCGGGCTACGGTTTTCTGTCGGAGAATCCAGCGTTGCCGCGCGCGTGCCAGAAGGCGGGGATCACGTTTGTCGGGCCAAGCGCGGAGTTGCTAGAGAAGCTGGGCGATAAGACGGCGGCGCGCAAGCTGGCGCAGGAGGCGGGCATTCCAGTGGTGCCTGGGACGGCAGCGGTGGAAGGCGATGTGGATGCGGCGGCGAAAGACATCGGCTTTCCGCTGATTATCAAAGCGGCGTTTGGCGGCGGCGGCCGCGGCATGCGGGTAGTGCCGTCGCGGTTCTCGCTGAAGGCGAAATTGGCGGAAGCGAGTCAGGAGGCGGGTGCGGCGTTTGGCAATGCGTCGGTTTTCTTGGAACGCTATATCCGGCGCGCCAAGCATGTGGAAGTGCAGATTCTGGGCGACACGCAAGGGAACATTGTTCACCTGTATGAGCGCGATTGTTCGGTGCAAAGGCGGCATCAGAAAGTAGTGGAGATTGCTCCGGCCATCGGCTTGCCGGAGAAGGTGCGGCTGGAACTTTGCGCGGCCGCAGTGAAGCTGGCGAAGCACGCGAAATACTACAACGCCGGGACGGTGGAATTCCTGGTCGATGCCGATAGCAACGAATGGTATTTCATTGAGGTGAACCCGCGCGTGCAGGTGGAACACACGGTGACGGAGGTGGTAAGCGGCATCGACATTGTGCGGACCCAAATCCAGGTGGCTCAGGGGCTTAGCCTGCATAGCGCAGAAATTGGTTTACCGCAACAGGAAAGTATTACATTACGCGGCACGGCGCTGCAATGCCGGGTGACAACGGAAGACGCGGCGAACAATTTCGTGCCGGATTACGGCAAGATACATACCTATCGTTCGCCGGCTGGTTTTGGGATTCGGTTGGATGCGGCGTCGGCCTACGGCGGGGCGGTAATCTCGCCTTATTATGATTCGCTGCTGGTGAAGGTGACGGCGTGGGGCAATAACTTTCCGCAAGCTTGCCAGCGTATGGACCGGGCGTTGCGCGAGTTCCGCATTCGCGGCGTGAAGACCAACATACCGTTTCTGGAAAATGTGGTTAAGCATCCAACGTTTCAGAGCGGTGAGACGACGACCTCTTTCCTGGACGATACGCCGGAGTTGTTTGCGTTTGTGGCGCGGCGCGACCGGGCCACCAAGCTCCTCACATATCTGGCGGAAGTGAGTGTGAATGGCAATCCGGAAGTCAAGGGAAAAACGAAGCCTGCGGTGATGCGGCCGGCGCCTGTACCACATTCGACCATACATTTGGCGCCCGAAGGAACGCGGCAGATCTTAAATCGTCTGGGGCCGGCGAAGTTCGCCGAGTGGAGCAAATCGCAGAAAGGTTTGCTGTTTACAGATACGACGTTTCGCGATGCGCACCAGAGTTTGATGGCGACGCGGGTGCGTTCATACGATTTGCTGCAAGTGGCGGATTACGTTTCGAAAGAGTTGCCGCAGCTTTACAGTTTGGAGATGTGGGGCGGGGCGACGTTTGATGTGGCCATGCGGTTTCTGCTGGAAGATCCTTGGAACCGTTTGGTGGAGCTGCGCAAGCGGATTCCCAATATTTGTTTCCAGATGCTGCTGCGGGCGTCGAACGCGGTGGGCTATACGGCTTATCCGGATAACGTAGTGACGGCGTTTATTGAAGAGGCGGCGCTGCAGGGGATTGATATTTTTCGCATTTTCGATTCGCTGAACTGGCTGCCGAATATGAAGGTGGCGGTCGAAGCGGCGCTGAAGACGGGGCGGGTTTGTGAAGCGGCGATTTGCTACACCGGCGATATTTTAGACCCGGCGCGCAGCAAGTATTCGCTGCAATATTATGTAAAGCTGGCCAAGGAACTGGAGAAGATGGGCGCGCATACGCTGGCCATCAAAGATATGGCCGGGTTGCTGCGGCCTTATGCGGCATTTCAATTGGTGAAGGCGCTGCGCGAGGCGGTGGGTTTGCCGATTCACTTGCACACGCACGACACAAGCGGCATTAACGCGGCAACGATTTTGAAGGCGTCGGAGGCGGGCGTGCATATCGCGGATGCGGCGATTTCGTCGATGAGCGGCATGACGAGCCAGCCGAATTTGAATTCGATCGTTGCGGCGCTCAAGCATACGGAACGGGATAGCGGCTTGAACTTTGAGGCGCTGAATAAGTGCGCGGATTATTGGGAGACGGTTCGGACCTATTATGTGCCGTTTGACGAGGCGCCGAAATCGGGCACGGCCGATGTGTACATTCACGAGATGCCGGGCGGGCAATACACCAATTTGAAAGCGCAGGCCGAGGCGATGGGGTTAGGCGGACGTTGGCCGGAAGTGGCGCGCATGTATGCCGACGTTAACTTTGCGCTTGGCGACATTGTAAAGGTGACGCCGTCGAGCAAAGTAGTGGGCGATTTGGCGCTGTATTTGTTGAGCCATGGGATGACGGTGAAGGATTTGGAGAACTTGCCGGCCGATCATCAAATGACGCTGCCGAATTCGGTGGCGGATATGTTTATGGGGTCGTTAGGGCAACCCGAAGGAGGGTGGCCTGCTAAGTTGCAGGGGGTGATTCTGCGGGGTAAGAAGCCGCTGACGGGCAGGCCAGGCGAGACATTAGCGCCGGTGGATCTGGTACAGGCGGCCGCCAAGATGAAAGAGAAAACCGAGGCGACAAGCAAGACAGATCTGCTGAGTTATCTGATGTATCCGGAGGTGTTCGAGGGTTTTGCCTTAGCCCGGGCGAAGTATGGGGAGTTGGAGATTTTGCCGACGCCCGCGTTCTTTTACGGGCTGGAGCAGCGGCAGGAAGTGACGGTTGAGCTAGAACCGGGTAAGACGTTGATTATACGGCTTTTGACGATCGGCGATCCGCATCCGGATGGAATGCGGACGGTTTTCTTTGAACTGAACGGCCAGCCACGAGAAGTTGAGGTAAGGGACCGGTCGGTTAAAGAGGAGGAGTCAGCGAAGCGCAGGGCGGATGCTGCCAAACCGGGCGAAGTAAGCGCGCCGATTCCAGGTGCAGTTACGCTGCTGCATGTAGCGGCCGGCGAGAAAGTGACCAAGGGTGAGAAGTTGCTGGTGCTGGAAGCGATGAAGATGCAGACGACGGTTTATGCCCCCGTGGCAGGGCTGGTGAAAGAGATTTGCGTGAAGGCGCGCGATGCGGTTGAGGCGCGCGATTTGTTGCTGGTGATTGAGTAGACTGAGATGTGTGGGCGCGTAGCTCAGTTGGATAGAGCATCAGCCTTCTAAGCTGAGGGTCACAGGTTCGATCCCTGTCGCGCCTACCATAACAGCGAAAACTCGTGCGGGGTTTTACCACTCCTGGATCGGAAGATCTGAAGTGCTTGCGATGAGAGCCGCCGACGTCAGGCTTCACCCGCCTATCTTCACATTGCTCTGGTCAGGGGAATTGAGAATAGCGCGAAGTAAATTCGTACGATCTGCCGGAAGATCCGATGGAGGTGCTTGGCCTAACTCAAAAGTGCAGTCGATGAACGTAGCCATGCGGAAGCTGAGCGGCCGACGATAGTTGTAACGGATAACACACTCAATAAATCGCGCCGCGTCAAACTGGTTACTGTTGTCTAGGTCCACGACGCAGTGGCTGACGGCAATCGGGCCCGCGATTGAATTGTTGCCGTTCAAGGCACCGCCGCAGTCTGAAGCACCAACCGAGTAATGAGGAATTGTTGTTTTAATTAGATCGTCCAAAGATTCGAGGTTCCTACAAATGCCTCGCTCATCGGCGCTCCGTCAACTCTCATCCATGCATGGCTTTTTTAAGCTTCTTAACCAAGCGCTCCGCGACCTTGCGTTCGCCCCCACGGCGCATCATTCCAAACATCAGACTTCGATCCCCGGCTTCATCGGACCAAAGAATCACTTTCCTGTCCTTGTCCACCATACTTAGGCTCGCCGTGGCGATATCGTGTAGGCCGAGATAGCGACCGGTTATCTTCGCGCCCGTACCCTTTTCCTCTTCGCTCACGCCAGTGATAATGCCGTCGGCATCTTTTTCAGACAGAACGATTGTAACCCTACCTTTCATCTGCTTCGAAAACTCCGCCCGCAGATACTGATCCAAGTCATTTGGCATTTTGTCAATAAACACTTTATGGACCGATCCCAAATCTGGGGCAGTTTGGGCAAAGCTTGGAGCGCCCAAAAGGGCAAGCGCGGCAAAGAGTACTTTCATGCGAACCTCAGTCGAACAACGCTCACCATTTAATCACAGCCCGCGCGCCGATTTCTCCTCGAATCGCTTGGCAACCGCTCGAGATTTCTTTTTATGAATCGGGATCGATCCTTCCAATTGCCGAGGTCGGATACGAAGGTTTCGCAAAGCTCCGCGCGCACGGTTAACGCTATCGTCCAGCTGAGTATGGTGGCAGACCCGACAGACGTCGACCATTCGCATGCGCCGCTTATGACTTCAGCGCAAGGACTCACGGGGGATTGGATCTGCTATAAATTCCGCAATCCCGCCGCAAGCGTGCCGGTCCGGTTGGGCGCCGTGTCTACGCAACAGCTTGGCGCGGCTCTATACGTCAGTGGATGTTTGAACTATCTCTAGCGATCTCGGCCAAAATGCCACCGAATGGTTCTCCGTGTGTTTCCTGAGCGAATTATTCCGGGGAACTTTGTCCGATAAAACTACAGGGACGCGGCGGGAAGCGCGCAGACTTACAGACTCCGTAGCGGATCAGGCGGCAGGAACGGCACAGCGATAGCGGCCCAAACGAGTTCCGTTATCTGATCGGCAAGTTTGGCCGTGAGCGGTTCGTGGCCGATGAGCAACCGGTAATAGAGCGGACCGTAAAGCTGGTCAAGCACGACGCCAAGGTCGATATCGGTCCGCAGTTCGCTGGCGTAGCGTTCCAGGCTGCGGCGGGCGAATTCGCGGCGGGGGAGAACCCAGATAGAAAGAAACGCCGTGGCCACCTTGGGATCGCTTTGCGCGGCGGCGATCATGCCTTTGAAAACCCGGCCACGCGAGCTTCTCAGAAGCTTCACAAAATTGCGCAATTGAATGCGAATGTCTTCTTTTAGACTCCCGCTGTCCGGGAAAGGCAGTTCGTGCGCGACACTCTCTCGCAGTGCTTCGAGCATCACCGCCTCTTTATGCGGCCACCAACGATAAATGGTCGCCTTGCTGGCGCCTGCTCTTTCGGCAATCGCTTCGCAGGTTACGCCGGGATAGCCAAGATCTTCCAACGCTTCGAGCGAGGCCTGTAAGATTCGCGAGCGCGCTTCTTCATCGCGCGGACGGCCGCGGCCGCGCGCCGTGTCTTCGTTTGTTATAACGGGCATTCAATTTTCTGATACCTCCAGCTTAGAAACAGTTTCAATCTTTCGAAACCTCAGCGTATCGAAAATAATCTGAAGCAGTGCAATGTGGGTAGTCAAGTTAGCTCTTTCACGGCCGTATACGTTCATTGTATTGGCGCTTTTGATTCTTCTGGCGGCGCCCATCGTAATTCTTCGCACGCCTACTGATATTTTTCCGAACATCAACATACCTGTCATTTCTGTCATCTGGAACTTTACCGGGTTAAGCCCCGAGCAAATCGAAGGACGCATGATTTCGCCCTACGAGCGTGTGCTAACAACCACGGTGAACGACATTGAGCACCTCGAATCTTTTTCACTGAACGGCGTGGCGGTGGACAAGATCTTTCTACAACCGTATGCGAATGTGACGACCGGCATTGCACAGGTAACGGCAGTTTCGCAGACGATCCTGCGGCAGATGCCGGCGGGCGTGAACCCGCCGCTCATCATCACGTATAACGCGTCGCGCGTTCCCATCCTGCAATTGGCGTTATCGAGCAAGACCATGCAGGAGCAGGATCTGAATGATCTAGGGTTGAACTTTCTGCGGCCGCAGTTGGTGACGGTGCCAGGCGCGGCTGTTCCTTACCCGTACGGCGGAAAGCAACGGCAAGTGATGATCGATTTGGATCAAGCGCAACTGCAAGCCAAGGGATTGTCGCCGGTAGACGTAGTGAATGCGGTTGCTTCGCAGAACTTGATTCTACCCTCTGGAACGGTGAAGATCGGGCAGTTCGAATACGACGTAGATATGAACGCCAGTCCAAAGACGATTCCCGAGATTGCGGAATTCCCAATTAAGGTGGTCGGCAATTCGACCGTCTACGTGCGCGACATCGGCAGCATTCGCAATGGATTTGCGCCACAAACGAATATTGTGCGGCAGGACGGCCAGCGCGGCGTGTTGATCTCTATTTTGAAGGCAGGCAATGCATCGACTTTAGATATCGTCCAGGGCATCAAGGATTTGCTGCCCAAGGTGGCGGCTACGCTGCCGAAAGAACTCAAGATACAACCGCTGTCCGATCAATCGATTTTCGTACGTGCGGCGATCAGCGGGGTGGTGCGAGAAGCGGTGATCGCGGCGTGTTTGACCGGATTGATGATTCTGCTGTTTCTGGGAAGCTGGCGCAGCACGGTGATTATTGCGATTTCTATTCCACTCTCGATTTTGACTTCCATCATCTGTCTGAGCGCGCTCGGCGAGACGATCAACATCATGACGCTGGGCGGATTGGCGTTGGCAGTCGGCATTCTGGTGGATGACGCTACGGTGACGATTGAAAATATTGAGCGCTACTTGGAAGAAGGGCTGCCGTTGCGCGACGCGATTGTGGAAGGGGCGGCGCAGATTTCGGTGCCGGCGCTGGTTTCCACGCTTTGCATTTGTATTGTGTTCCTTCCCATGTTCTTCTTAAGCGGCGTGGCGCGCTACTTATTCGTGCCGCTGGCGGAGGCGGTGGTGTTTGCGATGCTGGCATCTTATGTGCTTTCTAGAACGTTGGTGCCGACGCTGGCGATGTATCTTTTGAAAGCCAAGGAGCACGGAGCGCGTACCCGGAATCCGTTGGTGCTGTTCCAGCGTGGGTTTGAACGAGCTTTTGAGAGGCTGCGCACGAGTTACCAGGCGGTGCTGACCACAGTTGTGTGGCGGCGGGCCATTTTTGTGCCGATTTTTCTGCTGGCTTGTCTCTCGGCCCTGTTGTTGATTCCAGTCTTAGGCGAAGACTTTTTCCCGACGAGCGACAACGGGCAGTTCAAGCTGCACGTGCGGGCGAAAACCGGCACGCGCATTGAAGAGATGGCGCGGTTGTGCGATCTGGTGGATACGTCAATCCGGCAGCAGATCCCCAAGAGTGAGTTGGAAAATATCCTTGACAATATCGGGCTTCCTTATAGCGGCTTGAACCTTTCGTACAGCAACACCGGGCAGATTGGCAGCGCGGATGCCGATTTGCTGGTCAGCCTGAGCGAGAAGCACAGGCCCACCGCCCAATACGTTCGCAAGCTGCGTGTAAGCTTGCCGAAAGAATTTCCGGGCACGACGTTTTATTTCCTGCCGGCGGATATCGTCACGCAGATTTTGAATTTTGGATTGCCCTCGCCGATTGATATTCAAATCGTGGGCAATGATGTCTTCGCGAGCAAGCAATATGCCGACCGAATTCTACCGCAGTTGAAGGTAATTCCAGGCGCGGTGGATTTGCATGTTCATCAAGTCTTCGACGAGCCCAAGTTGCATATACAGGTAGATCGAACGAAGGCCGCGGAAAGCGGCTTCACCCAGAACGACATCGCGCGCAGCTTGCTGACCTCACTTAGCGGCAGCTTTCAAACGCAGCCCACGTTCTGGTTGAACCCGGTCAACGGGGTGAGCTATAACCTGGCGACCCAGACTCCGCAATATCGTATTCAATCGCTGCAGGATCTGCAGAATATCCCGATTTCCGGAGCCGGGCAGAAAGTACCGGAGATTCTCAACGACGTGGCCGGGATTCAGCGGGAGAGCGAACTGGCTATCGTGACGCATTACAACATCCGGCGCACGGTCGATATTTATGGCTCGGTGCAAGGGCGAGATCTAGGCGGCGTGGGACGCGAGATTCAAAACGTGTTGGATGCGAATAAGAAGTTTGTGGGGCGCGGCATGGAAGTGGCCGTTCGCGGGCAGGTGAAGACGATGCAAACTTCATTCACCGGATTACTAGCGGGGTTGGCGGGCGCGATTGTGCTGGTCTACCTGCTGATTGTGGTGAATTTTCAGAGCTGGCTCGACCCGTTCATCATCATCAGCGCCCTGCCGGCCGCGCTGGCCGGCATAGTGATTTTTCTATTTGTGACGCACACAACCATCAGCGTGCCGGCGTTAATGGGTGCGATTATGTGCATGGGCGTTGCGACGGCGAACAGCATTCTGGTGGTTAGTTTCGCGAAGGACCAGCTGCAAAAGCACGGCAACGCGATTGAGGCTGCGCTTGAAGCAGGTTCAACGCGTTTTCGGCCGGTGCTGATGACCGCGTTGGCGATGATCATCGGCATGATTCCGATGGCGATTGGCTTGGGCGAAGGCGGAGAGCAGAATGCGCCACTGGGACGCGCGGTGATTGGCGGCTTGCTCTTCGCCACTGTGGCGACTTTGTTCTTTGTGCCGACGGTGTTTGGCTTGCTACACAGCTTTGGCGGATCGAAGAAAAAGGTGCTCGATGGCCGGCAGCAAACGGAATCGGTGGAGCACTGAGGAGTTTTTTATGGAAACCATACAAAAGCAAGTGGAGAGCACGGACGTGGCGGAAGCCACTGCAACGAGACGGAGCGGGGTTTCGCTCAAGGGGCTACTGACGGTTGCGCTCGTGGCGGCGGCGGTTTTCGGTTATGTGATTTGGGCGGGCATCACTTCGCGAAAGCACGCCGGCGATGCCTTGGCGACCGAAACGAACACCCTCGCCGTGCCCGCTGTTTCGGTGATCACTCCGAAGGTTACGGGCGGAGCGGAAGAGATTGCGCTGCCGGGGAATCTGCAAGCCTTTATCGACACACCAGTTTGGGCGCGCTCGAGTGGGTACCTGAAGGCTTGGTACGTAGACATTGGGGCGCATGTGAAGCAAGGGCAACTGCTGGCGGAAATTGAAGCGCCGGAAGTGGATGAACAGCTAAACCAAGCGCAGGCGCAGTTGCGGACCGCGGAAGCGAATCTGAAGCTTTCGCAAGTGACGGCAGAACGCTATACGGAGCTTTTCAAGACAGATTCGGTGGCGAAGCAAGATGTGGACAACGCGGTGCAGGGAGAAGCGGCCAGGGAGTCCGATGTATCGTCGGCTAAGGCGAATGTTTCGCGGCTGCAGCAGCTGGTTTCTTACGAAAAAGTAGAAGCGCCGTTTTCGGGAATCATCACCGCGCGCAACATTGACGTGGGAGCGTTGGTGAACTCGGGCGCCAACACGCCGGGTAGAGAGCTTTTCCACGTGGCGTCTATCGATACGCTGCGCGCTTATGTAAGCGTGCCGGAGATGTATTCGCAAGCGGCCAAGCCAGGAGTGCAGGCTTATCTCACTTTGACCGAGTTTCCCGGGCGGAAATTTTTTGGGCAGGTGGTACGCAACGCTAATTCGATTGACGAATCTTCACGCACGTTGCTGGTGGAAGTGGATGTAAAGAATCCGACGGGAGAGCTACTGCCTGGGTCTTACGTATCAGTCCATTTGAAACTGCCCTCGAACATGCCGGCCGTAACGGTGCCATCGAACACACTGCTGTTCCGTTCGGAAGGTTTGCGCGTGGTGCGAGTGGCCGCCGGCAAGGCAGAGCTAGTACCTGTCATTATGGGCCGGGATTTTGGCGACACGGTGGAACTGGTGGCGGGTATCCGGCCGGACGACAAGGTTGTGGTGAATCCGAGCGATTCGATCACCAGCGGGCAAAAGGTTGAGATTGCCGGCGAAGGCAAGTAAGAAGATGAGAACCAAGATTGGCTTGATCACCGCGGCGATGGCAGTTCTGCTGGCCAGTTGTACAGTTGGTCCGCAATACGCTAAACCAACGGTGCCAAACGCACCGGCGTTTAGCGAAGCGCCGCCACAAGGTTGGAAAGCGGCGCAACCGAGCGATGCAATGCTGAAGGGTAAATGGTGGGAGATCTTCGGTGAAAGCGAGCTCAATAGCCTAGAAGAGCAAGTAGCGCCGGCCAACCAAACGCTGAAGATCGCGGAAGCGAATTACCGTCAAGCGCGCGCGAACATCCAGTTTCAAAGATCATTCCGCTTCCCGGCAGTAAGTGTGTCGCCATCGATCAGCACGAATCATGTGTCCTCACACAGTCCGACCGGAGACGCGGGCTTGCAATATGGTTTTTTCAGTTTGCCCATTAGCGCGTCGTACGATGCCGATCTATGGGGCAAGATTCGCAAATCGGTAGAGGCGGCGCGAGAGCAGACGCAAGCTTCGGCGGCTGATCTGGAAAACGTCAAGCTGGAATTGCAAACGGATCTGGCTTCTTATTATTTTGAAATTCGCGGTTTGGATTCGCAGAAGCGCTTGTTGGACGATACGGTGGTGGCCTATCAGAAAGCTTATGATTTGACGAACAACCGCTATAACGGCGGTGTGGCGTCGAAAGCCGAGGTGGCACAGGCGAAGACACAGTTGAATCAGACGCAGGCGCAGATGATCGATTTAGGCGAGCAGCGGGCCCAGTTGGAGCATGCTATCGCGGTGTTGACCGGGAAGCTGCCGGAGGGTTTTCATGTTTCGGTGGCGGAATTAAAAGACACGATGCCGCTGATACCGGTGGGTGTGCCTTCGCAATTGTTGGAGAGGCGGCCGGATATTGCTGCTAGCGAACGGCAGGTGGCGGCGGCGAATGAGCAAATTGGCATTGCGAAAGCGGCGTTCTATCCGGACTTAGTGATTGCGGCTGAAGGCGGATTGCAAGCGGGAAGTTTCGTGAACTGGTTTACCTGGCCGAGCCGCTTCTGGGGTTTGGGTCCACAGCTGACACAGACGATTTTCGACGCGGGCAGACGCAGGTCGCAAGTGGAGATATCGCTGGCGGCATATGATGCCACGGTGGCCAGTTACCGGCAGACTTCGTTAACAGCGTTCCAGGAAGTGGAAGACAACTTAGCCAGCCTGCGGATTTTGGAAGAGGAGGCCGCGAAGCAGCACGAAGCGACGTTGGCGGCGGAGAACTCCCAGCAGTTGGCGATGAACCGTTACAAAGGCGGCTTGGTGACGTATCTCGAAGTGATCACGGCGCAGAGCATTGCGTTAAGCAATGAACGCACCGAGGTGGATATCATGCAGCGGCGGATGAATGCCAGTGTCCAGTTGGTGCGGGCGCTGGGCGGTGGCTGGGATGTAAGCAAGCTGCCGAAAGCGTAGGTCCGAAAAGCGAAACTGGGGACATTCCGGGCTGGGTTCGCCAACTCCGCACTATCCAATCAACAGGGGTATCCCCTGTTTCGCGCTGCTCACCGCCACGATGCCGCAACAGAGTTCCCATGCGCCCAAGTCCGACCGCCAAACTGCGGCACCCCTAACCTTTCCCGCGGAACAGAAAGCCGATTTCGATCAACAGAATGATCACTACCATGAGTTCCAGGAAGAAGGCGCGGCTTTGGTGGAACTCGTTTACAAGCGATTCATAGAGATCGCGCGCGTCGCTTAACTTCGCTTCGACCAGGTTGCGGTAATCAGGCACGCCGATACGCGAAGCCGCTAGACGATACGCTCGAGCGTAAAACATGTCGCTCAAAAACTTGATAGCGTTTTCGGTGCGCTCGACCACCTCCTGATAGTCGAGGCGAAGGGTGTTCAAGTTCTCGGCTTGGCGAACTAATGACCAGCGCGAGAACCAACGCCGCTTCTTCTCGAGCCGTTTGTACACATCGGCCAGAACCCCAGTCAGCACTTCATCGTAGTGGCGGAACTCGAGCAATTGCGAATTGGCATATTCGAGCAGGTCAATGGTGGGCAGCGCGCCATCGGCCGTGTCGTAGACAAACGCGGCAACCCAGCCGACCACCAACAAGTCCTGTGGGTAATAAGACATGCTGGCCGCCAGCACTTCCTGGCGCTCGTTCGAGGAGAGGCGCATTTCTTCACCGCGCACGATTTGGGCGATCTCATTGCCGAAATCGCGAGCTAAGTCCTCAGCTGTAACGGCGACCGGATCGACTTGGATGACATAGTAGTCTTCGGCAATCCAGCTCGGGTAAGGCTTGACGAACGCGGGCTTGACTATGTCGATGCGCGCACGCAGCATTTCGCGTGCGCGTTTCTCCAGTTCATCGGATAGCACCCAGCGGTTAGCCAGCGAAATAACAGCCTGCCAGCCGACGCCGTTAAACGCGGTGCGTAATTCGACGCTGGCCACGCCGTAGTGAAAGTAACGAACGCGCCCTTCCATCGCCCAACCTTCAAATGGCTCGCAGACGCCGATTGAATCGCTGACAGGCGTTTGTTCATAGCGGACATACTCGGGCGACGGGTGGCGGAACGCGGGTTCACGCTTTCCGGAGCCCGCGCCCACCAGCGCGCGAAGACGCTGCAAGTCAATTTCTTCCGAGACATCGAACAAGAGTAAGGCGCGAATGCTTCCGTTGAGAATCACTACGCGACCGCTGCTTTTCTGAGTGAAACGGCAGCAGCCGCAGGTTTAGGGACACTCGGCCACAGCGCGGCCATCGCTCCGTTAAATTCGCGCGGCTTGCTGGCGTAAAGCTGTTCGCCCGATTCGAGCGCGTTCCGGCGTAAGTGTTTAGCTTCTTCGGCAAGCACGCCTAACAGCGGTTGTAATTGCTGCCGGTCGCGAGCTGTTTCCACGTCCGCGGAAATGCGGTCGCACAGGACGTTGATGTTGTGCTCGTCTCCCAGCCATGTTTCCAGCTGGCGCAAATCCGCCGCGCGTTTTTTCATCACGCTCGTCAAGACGCTATCAAACAACCTTAGGTGATACCAATGCTGTTTGACTTTCTTGCGGAAGTCGTGCAAAGCTTCGGGGCTTTGCTCCTTCGATGCTTTGCGGAAAGCCTTTCGGCCGCGACGATAGGCTGCCGTGAGGTTGGGTCGCAAAGCGGCAAACTCCAATTCTTCCAGCGGCCATGACATGCACTTGGGCCGGGCTTCTTGCAACGCACGGATAACGGTGGCCGACATCTGTTTGTCCGCCGGGGCTTGCCGGTGATGGCGCTCCAGATTGCGCCTGACA
>Ga0182012_10002698_pt1 | contig 19132 bp, 12 predicted proteins | sample 612S2SmetaG_FD_120486 | JGI IMG/M metagenome (GOLD analysis project Ga0182012, IMG submission 120486) | Permafrost microbial communities from Stordalen Mire, Sweden - 612S2S metaG | ecosystem: Environmental > Terrestrial > Soil > Wetlands > Permafrost | place: Sweden: Stordalen | collected...
CAAGCCGGCCGGTCCAAAAACAATCGCCCGAGGTCTCCTCCGCCTCGACGCATTCCTCGAAGGCTGGAAGCTGGCAAATCATTCCGCGGATGTGCGACTCCCGTAGGCCATAGGACGTGGTACCGAACAGGTCCCCGGCGGCGTCGGTGATCAGACCGGCATACGGGCTAGCCCCGTTTGTGCCGTTGAAGCTGACCAGAGTGGTCGGCGTGCTGGCGTAACCGCTGCCGGTCTTGGCGATCTCGAACACCGTGCCGTCGCCGTTCGCCGCGCCCCAGTATGTCGTGCCGAACAGGTCCCCGGCGGCGTCGGCAATCAGACTGGCAGCCGGGCCAGACCCGTTGGTGTCGTTGAAGTTGACCAGAGTGGCCGGCGTGCTGGCGTAGCCGCTGCCGGTCTTAGCGATCTCGAACACCGTGCCGTAGCCGTTCGCCCCGTCGTAGCCAGTTGTGCCGAACAGGTCCCCGGCGGCGTCGGCGATCAGACCGGCATACGGCTGAGACCCGTTGCTTCCGTTGAAGCTGACCAAAGTGGTCGGCGTGCTGGCGTAGCCGCTGCCGGTCTTGGCGATCTCGAACACCGTGCCGTAGCCGTTCGCCCCGCCCCCGAATGTCGTGCCGAACAGGTCCCCGGCGGCGTCGGTGATCAGACCGGCCAACGGCTCAGACCCGTTGGTGGCGTTGAAGCTGGCCAGAATGGTCGGCGTGCTGGCGTAGCCGCTGCCGGTCTTGGCGATCTCGAACACCGTGCCGTCGCCGTTCGCCCCACCATTCTGTGTTGTGCCGAACAGGTCCCCGGCGGCGTCGGTGATCAGACCGCCAGACGGCTGAGCCCCGTCGTTTCCGGAGCCGTTAAAATTGACCAGCGTCGTGAGCGTTACCATCTGCATCTCCCGCCACGGAACATTTTGAAGTCGGAACATCGGCCATATGGAACGTCCGGGGCGCGCCCCACGAAAAGTCGGCGGTAGCCGGGTTATTGCCGCACTTTAAGAGCCGGTTACTCGGTCAAGCCATCAAACCGGATCGGTTGACGGGTCCGGCCTGCGCGAAAACCAATTGAAGCCATCCATGGCGTTAAAATCACGGTCAGCCTCGCAGAGCGGCTGTCGGCGAGACGTGGACATAGGAACCACTATGTTGCCTTGATGTCAACCGTCGGCCCCAAAAAAAGGACTGGCGCCAGATAGCGGCTCGCGGGGCGTGCCTTCCCCAGCCTCCTGGGCCGGCGCGCTGACCCCTCGCCCGTATCCGCAGCCACAGGTCGCGCAACGGCGGCGATGCACGCCGTTCAGCGACGATCACCGGCTATGGTTCGGGGAGATCGAATCATAGAGACCATCGTGCACTGCGAGACCATCGTGCGCTGCAATGCGGATCGTGGGTTGCCGACAAACGCCTGCGTCCAGCCCGCCGGTGTCGAACAAGGTTCAGGCAGGGCACCACCCGGCCGCCATGCCAAGGATCAGGGCCATACGGCTGCGGCAGCGGTTTTGGGCAAGACCAGTCCCCTGGCCAGTCCCCTGGCCAGTTCGGGACAGATGTCGCCCCGCCTGGCTTACCAGAACAAAGCATGGCCGGTCAGCGGTCCCGTTTTTGCGACCGTCCTCGACGGCATGCGGATCGCCGGTGCCAGGTTCGTCGCGCCGGCATCGACAGACAACCTCCGCCGGCCCCGGCCGGGGTTCAACTCCCGCGCTGATCGCCACCCGGAATGGCGGGTCGGCCGGCGCCCGGTGTCTCGGGCCATGGCCAGCATCAAGCAGCGTTGACGCGACGCGCCTAATAACTCATAGGGAAAATCACGATCCGTGGTGCCGCACGGAGGGAACGATCTTGCTGCGCCATCACTACGACGACCGCCATCAACGCCTCGGACGACCTTGCCGGTGTGCAGGGCGTCGCTCTCGCTTGCAGACAGACCCGGTATCATGAAGCTCCGGCACCACGAAACAACGCTGCTCGACCCGATCGAGATCGCCAGCCGGGATGAAATCGCCGGTCTGCAACTGTCGCGCATGCGATGGACGCTGCGCCACGCCTACGACAACGTCGAGCACTACCGCCGCGCGTTCGACCGGCTTGGCGTGCACCCGGACGATCTGCGGACGCTGGACGACCTCCGGACGTTTCCGTTCACCACCAAGGACGATCTGCGCGACAATTACCCCTTCGACATGTTCGCGGTGCCGCGTGACCAGGTGGTGCGCATCCACGCCTCGTCCGGCACCACCGGCAAGCCCACCGTCGTCGGCTACACAAGGAACGACATCGATGTCTGGTCCGACGTGATGGCGCGCTCGATCCGCGCCGCCGGCGGCCGGCCGGGCGACGTTGTTCACGTTGCGTTCGGCTATGGCCTGTTCACCGGCGGGCTTGGCGCGCATTACGGCGCCGAGCGGCTGGGCTGCACGGTGGTGCCGATGTCGGGCGGCCAGACCGCCCGCCAGGTCCAGCTTATCCTCGACTTCCAGCCCTCGATCATGATGGTCACGCCGTCGTACATGCTGACGATCGGCGATGAGTTCGAGCGCCAGGGGCTCGACCCGCGACGCACGTCGCTGCGCGTCGGCATGCACGGCGCCGAGCCGTGGACCAACGCAATGCGGCGCGAGATCGAGGACCGGTTCGACATGGCGGCGATCGACCTGTACGGGCTGTCCGAGATCATCGGCCCGGGCGTCGCCTGCGAATGCGTCGAAAGCCAGGACGGCCTGCACATCTGGGAGGATCATTTCTACCCCGAGATCGTCGATCCGGCGACCGGCGAGCCGGTCCCCGACGGGGAGCCGGGCGAGCTGGTGCTGACATCGCTGACCAAGGAGGCGCTGCCGATCATCCGCTACCGCACGCACGACCTGACCAGGCTGTTGCCGGGCACGTCACGTTCGATGCGGCGGATCGAGAAGGTCACCGGCCGCACCGACGACATGCTGATCATCCGCGGCGTCAATCTGTTCCCCAGCCAGATCGAGGAACTGATCCTGAAGGAGAGGGCGCTGTCGCCACACTACGCGCTGGAAATCTATCGGCGCGAGCATCTTGATTCGCTGGATGTCGTGGTCGAGCCTCGGCCGGATGCTGCGGGCGACCAGCACGCGAAGCAGGCGTGCGCGGCGAGCCTGTCGCACGCCATCAAGTCCTATATCGGCGTGAGCGTGCGCATCCGGTTTGCCGAGGTCGGTGAGATCGAGCGTTCGGTCGGCAAGGCGAAGCGCATCATCGACATGCGCCCGGCGGCGTGACGCCCGGCCGGGCGGCGGGCTGCTGCCCCCTCGCAGTAGCAAGCGAGCGTAGGGTGGAAAAGCGAAGCGTTTTCCGCCTCTTGCGGTGCGGCTGGCAGCAAGGGCGGATGGCGCTTCGCTGATCCGCCCTACACAGACAGAGCGGTCATCGGAAAGGGCGCTATTTGGCGAGCACCTGCTGCAGCCGGATCTCATCGACCCGCACCGGCTGACGGCGCAGCAGGTCATCGACCATCGAGCGCTCGTTCTCCGCCGCGCGCTGCTGCCGCAGGGCGCGCGCGATCTGGTCCCGCACCTCCGCCAACGGCGGGGTCCCGGCCGGCTTGGTGCCAAGCAGCTTGAACAGATGCCAGCCGTCGGCGACGCGCACCGGTTCGCTCAGCGCATTCTCCTGCAATCCCGCCACGGCATCGCGCACCTGCGGCAGCAGGATGTCTTCCCGCATCCGGTGCAGCGTGCCGCCGTCCTTCGCCGAGGCGCTGTCTTCCGAGACCTTGCGGGCGAGGTCGGCAAAACTCTCCCCGCCGGGCTTCGCCGCCTGGGCGCGGATGTCGGTGATTTTTTTCTGCGCCTCGTCTTCCTGCGCGCGCGTCGCCCCCGCCGGCACCAGGACCACGATCTGTGCGAGCTCGTACTGGCGAGGCACCAGCAGGCGCGCCTTGTTGGCGTCGTAGGCGGCCTGGATTTCGGCCTCGGTCGGGTAGTCGGCCGGCGGTGCGGTGATCGACGCAACGTAGCTCTGCACGATCGCGGACTGCCGCGCCTGCTCCGCGCGGTAGGCAACCGCCGGGCTTTGGTCGAATTTCTTGGCCTTCGCCTCCGCCAGCAGCGCGAGCTGGACGAACTGGCTGCGGATCAGAGTGGCCATCGCCGCCGGGTCGCCCTCCGCCTGCCGGCGCTGGTCCGGACTGATGAAATCCAGAAGCTGGCGCAGCCCGGCAGCCGTGAGCGTGTTCGGACCGCTCTGCGCCACCACCGTGTCGGGCGCCGGCGCCTGGGCGCTGCACAGCAGGACAGCGAGACCGGCCAGGGCAAGGCGGGGGGGCATCAGCGCTGCCTCCCGGCGGTGGCCGGCGGCTGCACGGCAGCGGATGCGGGAGGGCGGCCGGCGTCGTCGGCCGGCGGCGCGCCGGGGAAGTATTGCTGGTCGCGGATCTTGTCTTCGTAGTCTTGCACTGTGTTCTCCAGCTCCACCTTGCGCAGTCCCAACACCGGCTCGTAGCTGCCGAGCACCAGCGCGCGAAATCCCCGCGTCTGATACAAATGAAGGATGTCCTCTGCCACCGAAATCAGCTTGGTATTGGCGGTCTTGCAGATGCCGAGCTGGCTATCGGCGGCGGCAAGCCGCCGGGCGATATCCAGCCGCTCGGCCTCCTTGCCGCGTGCCACCTGTGCCGCCTCGCCATAGGCCGTCTGCCACTTTTGCAAACCCGTCTGCAACGCGCCGTTCTCGCTGCGCAGCGCGCCGGCGGATTGGCGCAGCCCCGCCAGTTCCTGCTCCGCGGCGCCGCGGGCCTGTGCCGCCGCTTCCAGCTTGGGCAGCCTGGCGGTGATCGCGTCAAGCTGCTGTTGCAGTTGGTCGCGCTGGTGCTGCGCCTGCTCCAGGCTGGCTTGCAGCGACGCCTGGCTGTCCTGCAGCGCCCGCAGTTCCGTCGTGGTCCGGCGCAGCATTTCCCGCAGCCGCTCGTCCGGCCCGCCGCTTTGGGCGTGCGCGGTCGTGGACAGCAGCAGCAACGCGAACCCGCTCCAGCGTGCCAGTCCGACCATGGTCAGAACCTGACGTTGAGATCGAGTTGCACGACGTCCACCGCATACGGTGCGCCGACGATCTGATTCGCACTCATGTATCGCAGCGCCAGCCAGGTGTTGCGGGCAATACCGAGGGCTCCGGTCACGATGTATCCCTTGGCGTTGGTGCCGCCGAGGTGGAAATCCGGGTCCGCCAGACCCGCCACCGCCGCATCGCTCTCCAGATACTCGTAGGCGAAGGAAGCGTTCCAGTCCCAGCGCTGTGCGATGTCCGGCGTGCCGACGATCACCCGCGCCAGGTAGCCGTTGTTGCCACCCTGAAAGCCGCCGCTGGACGAGAGATTGTTGACCGGTCCCTTGGCGGAAATGGACGAACTTCTGAAATTCAGGTTGCGGATATAATCGCCTTCAAGCGCGATCCTGACTGGCCGGAACGTATCGATGTCCAGCTCCCCGTGCAGGTCCAGGATGCCGAAGTTCGACGCCAGGCCAAAATATTGCGGCTGAGGACCGGTGGGGTTGTTCGGATTCGGCACCAGGTCGCGGATCGGAAACATGGTGTTGCCGTACTGGGTGAACAGCGGCCTTGTGTTGTCGGTGTCACAGGTGTCGCTGCTGTAGATCAGCGTGCAGGGGGTCGATAGCTTGCCGGCGATGTTGGCGAAGCTGAAGAAGCCCGCTGCCCCCTTTGCGGCGAAGTCATCGGAAAAACGCAGCTCGGTGCCGCCCTGAACGGCATACAGCCATTTGTTATAGCTGTTGATCTTCGGCGCGCCGGTGCTCTGGAAGTTGAAATCCGTATTATAGACCGGAAAGATGCCGCCAGTCAGGAACGGCTTCCACTGCTTGCCGATCTTCGGCGTGACCTGCGCGGCGATGCCGTCGAAGTTCAGATCATCATAGAACAGCAGCCGGCTGGTCCAGAACGGATTGGACTCGCGGCCGGCATAGGTGGTCAGCCAGTCGGTCGGCGCCACCTTGATATAGGCCTCGTCGAGCCAGATCGCGTATTTGTCGAACGTGCCGTTTTGGCCGAGCGTCTGGTTAGCGGTGACCGGGCTGTTGTCGTTCCCGGTGGCAATACGGATCACCGAGCTGACGCCGTCGTCGATTCTCGCTTCCACGCCAAGCCGCGCACGCAGACGCGGCCGCCACCGGTCGGCCGTCGTGTCGAGCAGCGGCGGCAGTCCGCTCTGTCCGGTGACGTCGAAGCCGGGCCCAGTGTTGATCGCTTGAAAGTCCGGCACGTACGGATTGTTGCCGGACGGGAACAGGTCGCCTTCACCGCGGACGCGCACGTCGCCGAACACGCGGATGCGCTGCATCCATTCCGGCGTCTGGTTGGGTTCTGCCCAACCTTCGGCTTTGGCCTGCCGCATGACCTGCGCCCGGACCTCGTCGGCGATCTGCTGACGCACCGGGGCCGGGATGTAAGGAACGCGGACGGTGCCTGGCGGCACGCTGTCCGCCGACGCCGCCGGCGCCGAGGTGATGGCGGTTAGAGCCGCCGCGCCGGTTGCCGCTGTTCCGGTTGCCGCCGCGACGTTTCCTGCCGCGGCGGTTCCTGCTGCTGCGGTCGCGGTGGGCTTGCCGGATTTCCGCGCTGCGGTCCTCGATGGAGGCTGGCTTGTCGCCGCGCTGGACTCCTGCTGGGCCTGCTGCAGCAGCGCGCCGGCCTGGTCGTGCGTCAGCACGCCCTTCTGCACCAGCAGATCGATCAATTTCTCCGTCACGTTGGAGGCGCCCTGGTCGGCGACGGCCGGCGGCGCCGCTATGGCGACCAGCAGGGCGGCGGCGCAGGCGGTGCGCCGAAGATGGCTTGCAAAGCGAGTCGTCATCATTCCTGGTCCGTGATGTCAGCCCGGCTCGGCGCCGATCCGCAGGTTGATCGGCTGTGGCATGCCCGCCGGGGGCGCCTCACCGAAGGACAGGCCTGACAGCAGGCCGGTGATGGCGCTGTCCACGGCCGGATCGCCGGAAGACGACGCGATCTGTGCGCGCGTCACCTGGCCGGCAGGGCCGAGCCACAACCGCACCGAGATGTGGTAGCGGCCGTAGCGCGTCTTATCCTCGCGCCGCAGCGCGCCCTGCACCTGGGACTGAACCAGCCCGGCGTAGCGCCCGAAATGATTGCCGCCCTCGCCGCCGCCACCGCCGATGACGTTGCCCTCGCCATTGCCGACAGCGAGCCCGTAGGGATTGTTGCCCGGGCCGGCCTCGGCGGTCAGCGGGGTTGCAGGCGGCGTCTTCGGTGCGGGCTTGTCCTGCGGCTTCATCTGCTGTTGTTGCGGCTTCACCTCCTGGAACTTCGGCGGCTCCATGGGTTTCGGCTCAGGCGGCTTCGGCGGCGGCGGGGGCGGGGGCGGTGGCGGCAGCACCACGCGGGTGATCATGGTGACGGCCTGTCGATGCGGCGTGGATTGCGCGTGGAACAGCATGAACGCGATCGTCCCGACGACGCCGAGGCAGACCGCGGCAATGCCCGCGCTGCGCAGCCAGCGTGCGCGGCGGGGCTCGTCCTCGTCATCGAATTCCTCGAACATCGCCCGCCGGACTCAGGAACCGACGATGCGCTGCGTGGCGAGGCCAAGCGACGTGATGCCCACCCGTCCGCAAATATCGAGCACACCCATGATCTTCTCGTACTGCACGGCGCGATCGCCTTTCAGGATCACCGGCAGGTCCGGCGTGATCGCCTTGTAGTCGCGCAGCTTGTGCTCCAGTTCGGCGAGCGACACCGGCACCGCGTCGAGGAACACCTGTCCCGAATTGGAGACGCCGATCACCTTGGTTTTCGGCACCGACAGACTCTGCGCATTGGACGCCTTCGGCAGATCCACCTTCACCCCCTGTACCGCGGCCGTCGTCATGATGATGAAGATGACAAGCAGCACATACGCGAGGTCGAGCATCGGCGTGATGTTGATCTCGTCGTATGGCTTGTCGTTCGCCTGGATCTGCATCACTCGGCCGCCATCGTCGGCTCGTCGGCGAACACCGGCACGGAGCCGTGCGCGCCGTCGGCCATGCGCGCAATCAATTCGTCGGCAAACACCTGCATCTGCTGCGTGATGTCGCGGATTCGGGTGACGAAATAGTTGTAGCCGAACAGCGCGGGAATCGCGACCGCGAGCCCCGCGACGGTCGCCAGCAGCGCCGCGGCGATACCTGGCGCGATGGCGTTGATGGTCACGTCGCCGGCGGCCGCGACTGCGGCGAAGGTGATCATCACGCCGAAGACGGTACCGAGCAGGCCCAGGAATGGTCCGCCGCTGATCGCGATGGTCAGCAGCACGAGCAGACTGTTGAGCCGCTGTGTCTCGTGGATCAGCCCGGCATCCAGAGCGGCCCGGATTACCGCGAGCGCCTGCGGCGAGAGCATTCCATCCGGCGGCAGGTCACCGCCGAGCACCCGCTCCGCGAGTTCGCGGGAGGCCAGCGCGTAGACCCGATACAACGGCGACCGGCGCGTGATTGAACCGGCTTCGGCGACGATGTCGGGAAAGCTGCTCCGCTTCGCCGCGGCGCGGAATTGCTGACGGAACACCCGGTTGGCGCCGGCAACGCGGCTGACATACACCGCCTTCCGAATCATCACGAACCAACTGATCGCCGCCATGACGCCGAGCAGCCCGATGATGACCCATGCGTCGGGCGTCACCGAACGGACGATGATGCCGAAATAGCCGCTGCCCAACGGCGAACTCTGCTCGCCGACGTCGAAGCCGAGCAGGTTGGGCTGAGGTCCCTCGGCGTGCACCGCGACCTGCAGGGCACCAAGCGGGCGGGCGCCCTTGGCGATTTCGAATTCGTCGATCAACCCGACGAAACCGGGCGTTGGGACGGGTGCCCCCACAGACGGCGGTGCGCCCGCTGCCGGCGCGGACGAAGCGGGCGGCGGCGGGCGCGATGAAGCGGGCACCGCCGAGACTGCGGCCGTCGTGACCGCTGGCGCGGGGGTTGGCGGCGCGACCGAAGCCGCCAGCACCGTGCCCAGCGTGGCCTGGTCGTTCATCGCCGGCAGCGATGCCGCAAGCTCCCCGCTCGGCTGCCCATCCACGAACACGACGACCTTGTCGGTCGCCTCGATGGCGATGTGGTGCCAGCCCTCGCCGACCGCCGCGCCGGGTGATGTGCGGACCGTGCCGGTTGCGGTCTCGATCTCCGCGTAGGCGACGCCTTTGTCGAGCCCGATGGTCAGCGCGTTCGGGCCATCGCGCAACGCGTACAGCACGCCGGTGGGCGCCGTCTCGGTCGCCCGCGCCCAGAGCGAGAACGTCATGGCCTGGCCGGCGGCGATCGGCAACGAGGCGCTCGCCGGAATGCGGATCGGCGTGCTGCCGTCCAGCCTGATGCCGTAGCCGATCATCCCGCCATCGTCGCGCTTGCCCGCGGTCAGCGCGTTGTTGCCATAGCCGGTGGCATCGCGCGGCAGGCCGTTGTCGTCGGCGAAATGGTACACCAGCAGGCGGTCGGCATCGTAGGTGGTGTGCGAATCACTGGCGCTCGGCGCGGTCTTGTTGCCCGCGTACACATAGAATGTTGTCGCGGCGCCCGGCGCGAGGTCGGGGACATCGACCCAGATCAACCCGACCTGGTCGATCAGCCCGTCAAATTTTTCGATATGGAACTTCAGCGGCGTGCGGTCGTCGCCGGCCACGAACCGCAGGTCCGCGCCGTCTTCCCTGACGACCGAGAAATCGAAGTTGCCGGCGTGCAGCCGAACCAGAACCTGCGTGCGGCCGACCGGCTCGGTGATGTTGGCACCTTTCGGCCCGGCATCCGCGGTGATCCGCATCCGGTATGACCAGTCGCCGTTCCACCACGCGACGGCATCACGCGCAAACAGAGATTGCAGCAGCAATGCGATCAGCAGCAGCAAGAGAAGGGCGCGGGCGCGCTTCATGCGTCAGAAACTCCCGAACAGGCGGAACAGCACGCGGTTGGTGCCGCCTTTGGTGGACGGCCCGTTGGCGAGGGTCACCGCATCCTGCAGCTCGCCGTTCACGTGCTCGAACATGCGCATCCGCAACCCGCCGCCGACGCTGCCGAGCGTGTAGCCGGTGCGCTGCTCCGGCAGCGGCTGGTTGATCGTGGCGGTGCCGACGTCGCCGAAGACATGCAGGCGCAGATCGTTCACCGGAGCACCGATTCGGTCCGCAAGCGAGGGGCTGCGCAGCTCCGTCTGCAGCGCGCCGCCGTAGTCGCCGAGCCACTCGCTTTCCAGATAGCCGCGCACGGTGTCGACGCCGCCAAGGCCGAACTGTTCATACGGGACCAGCGGAACGACCGAGGCCTGACCCTGGGCGCGCAGGTAGATTTGGACGTCGTGCGGCAGTGTGTGCAGATGCCAGAGCAGCCCGCGGACATAGGCAAAACTCGGGCTTGCGCCGTAGCGGTTGGCGTCGAACGTAGCGGTGTCGCTGCCGAGTTCGGCCATGTCCACAACCAGTGTTGCGGTCAGGTCGGTTTGCGCGTGCTCGCTGCTCCAATCGCCCTGGTAGGTGGCGGCGAACGGGTAATAGGTGATCGGCGTGTTGCTGGACTGGCCGGTGAGGCTCACCCCCTGGATGAAATGCTTGTAGTCGAACCCCAGGCTGAGCGTCTGCACGAAGCCGGCCTCTGCGGTCAGCGGCACCAGCAGGCGGATGCCGGCGATCTCGCCCTTGCCGATCACGTTGGTGGTGCCGACGGTGGTGACGTTGCTGTTTGACTTCAGGTACGAGCCGAGCAGCGACAGCCGGCTGTCCGGGACGTGGAACAGGTAGGAGGCCGAGCCGACCGTCGCATCCGACGGGTTCTGCGGCGCCACCTGGAAATACAGGCTGGCGCTGTCGCCGCGCTGCCATAAGTTATCGTACGAAAGCGACCCCGACAGGCGCAGCGGCGTGGTGTCCGGACTCTGCCGGTTGTTGAGCTCCAGCGGACCGTGCAGCGGCAGGCTGTCATTGACCTGCAGGTCAACGTCCACCGTATCGGGTGCGCGGCCGGCCTTCAGCACCGGCGTCACGCTGCGGTCCGGCAGTTGGTTCAGTGCGATGATGTCGCGCTTGACGTCGTTGATGTTCGGCACCGAACCCTCGGCGAGCGAGGGAGCGCCGTTCTTGATATCGGACAACGCGTAGTAGCGCGATCCGGTGACGCGCAACCTGCCGACCTTGCGTTCGGTCACTTTCAGCACGATGACGCCGCTGTCGATGCTTTGGCGGGGGATCTCGGCCGAGACGGTGGGATAGCCCTTGCTGGTGTAGAGCGCATCCAATGCGGCGCGTGCGCGTTCGACGTCGGCGCGCGTCTTGCCTGGGCCGAGGAACTCATAGACCGTCGATTCGATTTCGTCCGCCGGCAGCAGGGTGTTTCCCTCGACGCGGAACTCGTCGATGTCAAAATGCTGGTCCGCTGCGTGCGCATGTACCGCCAGCAGGCCAAGTAGCAGCACCAGGACGGCCAGCGGGAAACGCAGGCGGCGTGCATGCGGCATCGATCACGCGCGCGCCGCGATGCGCGGGGCCGCGTCCGGCGCGCGGCGCGGGTGCGGCGTTGCGTGGTCCAGGTCCATTCAGTCGAGCCTCATGCGTTCAGGCGTGGCGCCGTGTGTGACAGCGCCGCGTTGCGGCCATGTTGCACAACCGGATGCTGTCGGATGTGGAATTTTCGTGTCAAAACAATCGCGGTGGTCGGTTCGATCGCGCGCGCTGCGCGGCAGGAAGCCGAGGCGCCGTTGCAGACCGGCGGTGCGTCCTGCACCACGACGCCACAGTAGCTTAACATTGATATCAAGTTAATGCCGTTGCGCTAACGGTCCGGCCCGGTTATCAATCCCGCCTGTGGCATGCCATAGCGATGCAGGACGATCGCTTGGGCTACCCGGCCTGGCGGAACCGACGACAACGAGATGGCGTCGATCGACGACGGCCGCTCCACCGTCAAGCTGATATGCTTCGAAAGCAGCTTCCGGTTCCAACCGCGTCATTTTGTCGTAAAACCGCAACCTAAGATTAACTTGCTAATAAAACGTAGCCAAACCAATGTTAACATGGCCTTGTGCTTGTCTCCAAAATTCGGGGTGTTGCCATGTCAAACCAAACGCTAAGCAGTATTCGGTCGTATCTGATCGGAAAGACCTTCGATGCGAGTGAGATCGCCGCGCTGTCGAACGGAACCTATCCAGGCACGTTGACTTTCGATCTACAGAACGACTACTTTGGCTCGACCCTATACTCGGTTGATCCCGCCTATTTGCCAAATGATCCAAACTACGTCGTTGCCTGGACAATCTCCGCCGGCTCGACCAGCACGTCGATCAATATCACACAATTGAATGGTAACGGCACAACCACCACGTCCTCGGCGGATGTTGTCGGGTTCGACGGCTCGCAAATTTTGCTTCAGGCCGGGGCTGGCAACTTCAATATTCTTTCGCTGGCTCCCCTCACCAACACGCTGGATGCCGACTGGAACAATGGCGTCGATTACACACTGAGTTACGCTACCACAGGCAGCTTTGATACAACTGCTTTGCCCCAGGCGACTGTGGGTGAGGTGGTTGGCCAGCTAGCCGGTCTTAAGATTCCCGAACTTCCCTACGCCAATGGTGTCTATACAGGGTATATCGCCAGCGCAACGGTCAGCGTCGTAAACGGCGTCTACACGGCCACCGCCGAATCTGTTGACTACAAAGGGACCAGAGGCAACCCCCACGTCGATGTGGCGTTGACGCTGACAGATGCGAGCGGCAACCCGTTGACCAACGCCCAGGTTGCTAATGGCAATATCTATGTCCACATTGACCAGGCGACCGGACACACTCCATACGCAGTATGGTCGGTCCTGGGGTGGCAGAATAACTTGCCAACCGGTGGCTCCGCTATCCTGCTTGGTCAGAGCCCGTCGGGCGTGGCTCCTTACACGGTGTTCGAGATCCTTTACAGCTCGCCGCAGACCAGCCAGCCGACCACGCAGGCGCTCGGTCAGACCATAACCTTCCAGTCCCCCCCGGGTCCTGTTCCGTACGATCCGCTCTGCTTCGCAGCCGGCACGCGCATCCGCACGGCCCGCGGTGACGTAGCGGTGGAGGACCTGGCGGTCGGCGACACGGTGGTGACGTTGCAGGACGGCGAGCGGGCGACCCGGCCGGTGGTCTGGATCGGCAGCCGCCACGTGGACCTGACGGCGCACCCGACGCCGCACACGGCGCAGCCGATCCGCATCCGCCGCGATGCGTTCGGCGAGGGCCTGCCCGGCGCCGACCTGGTGGTGTCACCCGATCACGCGCTGTTCGTCGACGGCATGCTGATCGCCGCGCGCCTTCTGGTGAACGGCGCGACGATCGTCGAGGACGCGGCGTGCCGCGCGGTGCACTACTTCCATGTGGAGCTCGACCAGCACGCCGTGCTCTACGCCGAGGGCCTGCCCGCCGAGAGCTATCTGGATACCGGCAATCGCGCTGCGTTCGAGAACGCCGGAACGCCGGTCGCTCTGCACCCCGACTTCTCCCTGGAACGCCGGCTGCTGGGCCGCGCGGCAGCGTCCTGCGCGCCGTTCGTCGTGGACGCCGCTATGGTGAAGCCGGTATGGGACCGGCTGGTGGCGCGGGCCACAGCGCTTGGGTTCGCCGCGCCGGCGGTGATCCCGACCAGCGACGATCCGGCGTTGACCGTCAGCGTCATGGGCCAGACGATCCAACCGGTGCGCGTCGCGGGCGATCGTTACAGCTTCATCCTGCCGGCCGGCGCCGAGCGGGTCACGCTGGTGTCCCGCACCGCTCGGCCGTCTGCCACGGCGCCTTGGATGGATGACCGCCGCGACCTGGGTGTGTTGGTCGGCCGGATCACCCTCCACCATGCCAACAACACGGTTCAGGACATTGCGATCGATCATCCCGGCCTGACCGATGGCTGGTGGGCAGTCGAGCACGATGCAACCCGTCTGTCGCGTTGGACCAACGGCCGTGCGGAACTGGACCTGACCGTCGGGGCGGCCCAGCCGCGCGTCCTGGAGATCCGCCTGGTCGGCGCGATCGCCTATCCGGTGGTACAGGAACTGAGCCAGGCCGCCTGACGCACATAGTCTCTCCGACCAAGGCGGGGCGCCATGCCCCGCCGCCTTCCGGATCGCGCTGATCGCCGTTGTCGGAAGCCGACACCGTCACCTCTCCGCTCCATCTGGAGAGGTGGCGGAACGGAGCGTGGGGGGGATGCGGTCGGACACCCATCCCCGATTTCCGCCGCTCACATTCGACCCCCTGCCCGATGAATGCCCTCAACGGCCCGCCGCCGTGCGCCGGACGCCGCCAAAGCGCCAGTGGCGTAAGCCGCCCGGGTGCTGTCGGAACGGGTCAGAGCGAAGGACCCGGGTCAAGGTCTGCTCACATATAAGTCAGAATGAAATGAAAGGTTAACTTGTGACGATAATTAGACGAGATTATTTTGATATCAGGTCCTTCATTAACCTTGATTGCGGAGATAAGTACTCATGACTTGGGCAACTGTTAACGATGCCGCCACATGGCTGAACGGCCAGACGTTCAGCGCGGCGAATATCGGCGGCTTCAACGGATTGTTGCCGACCGTGAACAACGACGGTTCACTGACCTTCGACGGTTCGGCCTACACTGGCTCGATCGCGTACCTTTTCCAGGGCGCCTCCGGTGCCGGTCAGCTCGTCTCCGAGTCGTTCTATGCGGTGGACCCGGCGACGGCGCGTCTTGAATACAAGCTGACTTACGCCGACGGTCATTCCCTGGGGACATTCTCGACCCAGGTCATCGGCTTCAACGCCACACAGATTCTGACCGAGGGCTACGGCTATACGGTCAACGGTGCATACCCGGGCGGCTTCGCCAGCGCCAGCCAGTCCCCCGCCTACTACGCCGTGTTCTCGCTGACGCCGCTCACCGCCCAGGACCAGGCTTACGCCGCTGGCTCCACGGTTCCCTCGTTCACCTTCGCCACGCCCGAGCCGAGTGCCATCGCTCTGCTCGCGGTCGCGATCATTGCGGTTGTGGCGGCCCGCGCGCTCCGTTTCATGCGGAGCGCGCCGGCGACCGCCTGACACCGTCGGCGACGCAACGGGTTGTTCACTGAGCCCGGCCGGCAAGCGCCGGCCGGGCTCATCGCGGTTTCGTAATTGCCAAACAACGTATTCGGCCGCGATTCGCAAGGCTCCGGACTCTACTGACTTAACAGAATGATCAAATCCGTTGCTTTCCAGACATGGCAGTAAGCGGCGGGATAGCCTCACACCCTTCCAGGAAAGGATGACTCATGTTCCACCTCTCCAGCCGTGCGGTGCTCGCCGCTACGGCATCGGTCGCCGCGCTGCTCGCAGCCGGGCCGGTCTCGGCGCAAACCGGCTTGTTTGGCGGCGGCTCCACCTTGGCCGCCTCCACCTATAGCCAGGTATTCCAGGCGCTCGACTCAACCACGCCCGGCATCTATTGCGGCAACTCGACCACGTCGAATACGTTCGCACCCGCGGGTACAGCCGATACGGTCTGCAACAATTATGGCTATATCGGCAGCGGCAAGGGCGCGGCGGCGCTGTTTGCCAACAGCGCCAGCGTTGAGTATGGAACCTACCCAAATCCCAAAGGCACACCGAACTACTTCAACGTTGTCGCCTACGCCGCCAGTGACTCGGCGCTGAGCTCGACCCAGGTCGGTATCTGGAACAACGGCGGCACGCAGAGCAGTGTCACCGTCACCCCGCAGCAGCCGACCGCTGGCGCGCTGCTGCAGGTTCCGACCTTCGGCACGCCGATCACCGTCGCCTACAAGTTCAACGGCGCTGTGGGCTTCCTCGGCGGCATTCAGCTCACCGACGCGCAGCTCTGCGGCATCTTCTCCGGCTCGATCACCACCACCAACGACACCCACCTGACCGGCATTGCCGGCGACCCGAATTTCCCGAACGCCTACGGCGGAAAAACGGTGCCGGCGAATCCGATCACGGTCGTCTACCGCGGCGACAGCAGCGGCACGACCTACCTGTTCCACCAGCATCTGGCCGCCGTCTGCCCCAGCTACCCGGTGACCAATCCCAAAGCTGCCTTCGCGACCGCGCTTCCCCCCGGAACGCTACCGACGCAGACCTTCTCCACCCTGTTCTCCGGTGGCGTTCCCAGCAATTTCTCCGCCCAGACTGGCAGCGGGGGTGTCGAAGGCAAGATCAACTCTACTCCGTTTTCGATCGGCTATCTGAGCCCGGACTACACGAAGATCTCAGCACGCAACGCCAACGGTGCCTTCCCCGTGGTTGCCAAGCTAAAGAACCAGACCGATGGGAACTACTACCTGCCGGATCTGAACAGCACGTCAACCGCTCTGAGCAGTGCAACAATCTCCAACCTGGCCGACCCAACGACATACTCCCCGCCGGTCCCGGCCCCAGCCGCCGGGTACCCGATCGTCGGCTTCACCAACCTGTTCTTTCCCCAGTGCTTCGGTGACAACAATGTTGCGAACGAGCTGTACAACCTGATCCAGGCGGTGCTGCCCGGCGGCGGCTACACGCTGCAGATCAACCAGGGCGGCTTCGTCCCGCTGCCGCAATCCTTGGCTAACGCGATCAACGACAACGTCCTGAACAACAACAGCGGCTACAACCTCGACCTGCAGGACGGCGGTCTCTGCCGGGTCGCCGGCGCCTCCGGCCCCGGCACCTTCGCCGGCCGCTGATCAACCGCGAGGCCGTGTTCCGTTGCGCGGAACACGGCCGTGCCACCACTGGCGCTAGGCAGCGAATCGAACCCGGGTTAGGCTGCGGCTCATATGGAGCGGGAGCGGATCATGACGCCGGAGGAGTACTAGACCCAAGGCATCAAAACGAAACTCGCCTTCTACTACCCGGCTTGGCTGCCGAACACACGTTTCGAGCTCGGCGACGTCGGCGAGACCGATGGCGTGACGTTTCGCCGTCTGTGTAGCCTCAAAGACGTAGGCATTCCGTTCGACGTGCTGGCCGACGAGAACGCGAGCGCTCTGGACATCGTTTCGGGCGAGGGCGCTTCGATGACCTTCAAGGCTGCCGGGCAGACCAGCCAGGCGCTGCCCAACATTCCTGTAGCCTCCGCCGGCGTGAGCGTCGATTTCGGCCGCGAAGGGGCGTTCGTGATCCAGGCCGAGGACGTGCACGAGCCTTCGATCAAGAATATCGTCAAGCTCCAGCACGACATCCTCGAGGCCTACAAACTCGGCAAGTGGCAGCTCGGATGGAAGGTCGTTGTCAAGCTGACGCGGACCTCCAACGCCGTGATCCTCGTATCTCAGAGCGCGCACGCAAAGGTCGAGATCTCGGCCAGCGGCGACGTCCCGGTGGGCAGCTTCAAACTGACTGACGCGAGCGTGAAGCTCGCGCTGGCCCACAGCAGCGGCGACGTTGTTCACGTCGATCGCGGCCAAGAGGTCACGCCGCTCTTTCAGCTCGCCGGACTCCACTTGAAGCGCTGGTGGTGGCCGTTCCAGCGCGAAGCAAGACTGGAAAAATCCGTGCCGACGCCGGAAGAGGTCGGATCGATATGCATCAGGAGCGCGCGACAGTGGCGATCGAGGCTGCCGGCGCGATGCGGGCGGCGCACCGCCTGGACGCGGCGCTACGGTTCGCACAGGAGGCAATTGCCGGCGCCGAACTGGTGTGGTGGGGACTGTCGCCAATCGAGCGCTTGACCACGCCTGAGATCGTTGTCGAGGCGGCGGATACGGCAATCCCAATCGCTCAGGAGGCACAGGCGCCCGAGGCGGTATTTGAATTCATCCAAAGGTCCAAGGCCCGATGGTTTGCCGACCAACTCGTGATGAGCGAACTCGCAACGCTGCCGATCATGGCTGCATTCAAGGGCACGTCAGGCCCGGCGCCAGAACTGCTCCAAAAGGCGGTAGACCGGCTCGACGCAGCCTGGGACGCGTACTTTTCCGGCGACCCGGTTGATCGGCTGACGCAGGCCGAACACGAGCTGCTTCTGGCTTACGGTGCCGAAATGACGCGCCGGTTCCGGCTTCGGCCGATCATGACGTCAACCCTTGATGCCAGGCAGTGCCAGGCGGCACTTCAGCCGGACGAGGCGCTCCTGGAATTGTTCGTCACCACGCACGAAACGTTCGCCGCCTTGCTGACGCGAGACCATCTGCGCGTTGTGCCGCTTGGTATCACGGCACGCCAACTCCGGGAGGGCGTGACAGGCGGTTACCTCATGGCCGTTCTGGCTCCGGCGCGCCGCACGTTCCAGTCCGGTATCGACGAGACGCAGGATGCCGGCTGGAAGGAAACCCTCGGCAAGCTACAGGATTTCATGTCGCCGCACAGATTTTTGCGAACCACGCAGGAGATTTTTCTTGCGCCGTTCGCGCGGGAGCTGACCGCGGTGCGGCGGCTGATCGTCTGTCCGCACTGGACGCTGCATCTGGTACCGTTTCATGCCGCCGAAATGGCCGACGGCGCGCCGCTCGCACAGACGACGGCGGTGAGCTACGCACAAAGCGCATCGGCCTGGGAGAGTCTGCGCCGGATGTCGCCTGAACCCCCAAGCGCCGGGTTCACTGCATGTCGCCATCTTTGGCGTTGAGCGCGGTCAGGCTGCGCCTGCTACAAACTGGTTCTCGCAACGCCTCGGCAATGCCGCGGAACCCGCACAGCCTTCCGAATTCGAGGAGGAGGCACGCGACGTAGCCGCCGCCTACGATGCGGCACCCATGCTGGGTGCGGCTGCGAAGAAGGCAGAGCTGGAAAACGCGATCACCAACGCGGATCTGGTCCATATCAGTTGCCATGCGTTAGCTGACCGCCCTCAGTCATTAACCGACGGGCTCCTGTTGGCGGATGGATTGCTCTCCGTCGCCGAGATCAACGCGTCACCGCGCCTGGCGCTGCAACCGGGTGCCGAGAAGAGACCCTCGCTGATCGTGTTAAGCTCGTGCAACAGCGGCCGTGCCGCGGTCCAGCCCGGGGATCGCCTGATAAGCTGCGCCCACATCCTTGCGGCCAGACTTGGGTGCCAAGTGATTTGCTCGCTTTGGCGCGCCTGTAACCGGTCACATCCCCCGTTCCGGGTGACGGCTGGCAGCGGACAGGATGGCGCTTGGGTACGCTGAAAAATAGGGCTTGTACCCGAGGCCGAAACGGGCTCTACCGTATGTGTGGCCA
>Ga0182012_10002701_pt1 | contig 19125 bp, 15 predicted proteins | sample 612S2SmetaG_FD_120486 | JGI IMG/M metagenome (GOLD analysis project Ga0182012, IMG submission 120486) | Permafrost microbial communities from Stordalen Mire, Sweden - 612S2S metaG | ecosystem: Environmental > Terrestrial > Soil > Wetlands > Permafrost | place: Sweden: Stordalen | collected...
CGAACGCACCGAACCACCCCATCGTGCGCACCCGAACGGGTTACTACGCGACGCGCGACAGCATGAATAACACCCGCGCCGGAAGCTCAACGGACTGATGTTCGGGTTGGTGTGGGAAATGACGCGCGGATACCGCTTGCGTCCCTGGAAGAGCCCTTATCTGTTGTGGCGAATCGAGACTTACTCGGGCATCGAGGCCAAGGCGATCGACTTCCCGAGGTTTTGTTCGTTCTGCTGGGGGTCGCGGCGGGAGTTGATCCGGTATCTGCGATGGGCGCAGCGGATGCGCGAGGGCTAGGTCAAAGCCAGGTCACACCCTGCGGACGAGCCAAATCACAAACACAATCACAATGATGGTTCCGAGCAATCCCATTCCGAGCATTTCGTTTCTCCTTTAAATCCACTACCGCCAAGTGCAGGTTGATGGCCATTGAAGGATGCTATCGGGGTGTTGTGGCACCACGGAAGGGCGTTCTCATTTATTTAGGTGAGCCGCGCGGACAGAAGCTCTCAACAATTGTTGTGACAGTTGAAAAAACTGTAACAAGCAGTGCTGCAGTTTTTTCTCGCGCAGGCCTAAGCTGACGGCATGGTGCTGCGTTCGGCTCTCTTCCTGATTCCGCTCGCGGTTGCATCCGGAGGCGTGGGGCAGCATGTCTGGGAATTGGATCTGAACGCCGGGGTCAAGGAAGCAGTTCCCGCCAGCCATTTCGTCGAAGCCATGGCGTTCTCGGAGGACGACAATTGGATCGCGGTGTTGCTTTCACACGGAGCTCGGCTCCTTTCGGGAGATTCGTACCTCCTGATCATCGATGTTCAGCATCCGGAGCAGAACATCAGACTCGCCGATGTGCCCGGTTCTTGTTGGTCGGGCCTCACCTGGAACTCGGAGGACGATGCGGTATTGGCGTGTGGCAGGGTCATTCAGATCCGTGATAGAACTTCCTGCGCCGTCGCAGGGAAGAGTAAAACTTTCTGGCTGGACGGTAGGCACGTGGTCAGCGAGGATGGGAAGATCTTCGATCGGGCGTGCACTGAAACAGGTAACTTTCCGCTCGCCGGAGGCTGGCGCATCGGCGCCGCTGCCGCCCTCACTGGCTGGGTTCTCTTAGAACGGCTCGTCTGGAGCACCGCTGCAAAAGACGTGACTTTCTGGAACAATACGGAAATCACCCTCGTGGATCGCTCTTCTGGTCAGCCCGTCAGCGGGTGGGAAAAAGGTGTGGGCGGTATATCTTTCGATGGCGCCACATTCGCCGTGGGCGCACAAGCCGTTTGCTATTTGCAGGCAACTCCGTATTTCGACATAGACCGCGAGAGAGTCTCTATCTCACGCCACTGCCGGAGGGTCAATGGAGGGCGGGAGATTGGAATTCCCATGATACTGAAAGGCGATCTTTCGAAGATCACTCAATCGGCTACGTCTTCGCCGCGGGCTCTCGTGGAGAAATGGGGCTACGGTCACATGTTTCTGGACGACTTATTTCCACCCGTTCTGAAGAAACAGATGATAATCGATTTGCTATCCGGCCGAATTATCCTATCCTGGAAACCGAGAGAGCAAACTCCGAGCGCACTCCATCACTACACTCTCTCCTCGACGGGAAGGTATCTCGCGGAGAGCGGCGATGGCCGTTTGGAACTCGATCGGCTTCCGCCATAGCTCGTTATTGCGGTCCGAAGGCAATGCCGAACGATTGGTTGCCGAGAGGGATCGCGCCAGTCACCAAGCCGCTCGCGACGTTGATAATGGATGCCGAAGTTTCATACAGATCGGTGACCCAGAGTTCGGCGCCGTCCGGCGTTACGGCGACCGATCCCGGCTGCTGCCCCACCGCGATCTCTTTGAGGAGAGTGTTCGTTGCCAAATTGACTTCAAAAACCGTCCCTGAAATGCCATCCGTGGCAAACAGTTCCGCGCCATTTGGAGCGATGGCAATGCCGCCCGTCACGGGCTGTTCCGGACTAAAGTCTGATAATTTCAGCTCGTTCGTAATCTCATTGGTTGCCGTGGAAATCGTATAAAGGGTGTCCGTTTCACCGCCGAGCACATACAACGTGGTCCCATCCGGCGAAACCGTAAGCGCCATCGGATAATGGATGCGCGTCGAGTTCACCACCTGATTCGAGCTGGTATCGATCGCCAGTATGTAGCACGCGGCGACGCCAAAATCCGGCTGCAAATTGTTCACCGAAACATACAAGCGCGTTCCGTCCGGTGTAATTGCAATCGAAGAAGGATAACCGTATAGCGCGCCCGGCAGACTGATTGTCTCAACCTTGAAGGTTGATGTTGCGATCACGCTCACCGAGTCCGATGAGGAATTCGCCACATACACTTTAGAGTTATCCGGCGAAACAACCAATGCCAGCGGCTCGCTGCCCACCGGGACACTCTTGATCAGCTTCTTGGAAGCGGTGTCGATGGCCGATAGCGTCTGTGAACTGTAGTTCGTCAGGTAGACCCGCGTTCCATCCGCACTGACAGCAACGCCACCGAATATGTCGGAGTTGAAGCTGTTAAATACTTCCATGGATCCCACACCCGTGGCCGTCAAGGGTTTCTCGGTGGCGGCATCAATAGCCGTCAAGGCCGATCCGCCGGAATTGGGAATAATCAAAAGGGTGCCATCTGGACTGATGGCCGGTGTGCCTGCGCCGCCGGCGCTGGTAGTCACAGCAACCAACTGCTGCTCCGCAACTTTGTACTCATCAACCTGGCCGCCCGAGACGGTCAAATATGCGGTTGTGGAGTTCGGTGAGAAGACGACATTGCCGGGAAACGAATTCGGCGGCAGCGCAAACCCAGTCAATGCAAATGTGCTTGTGGAAACCACCTCAATTCGAGAGGCGCCTCCGGTCGCCTTATACTCGCCCAGCCAAGCCTGCGTTCCGTCGGGCGTGATCGTGACCAAATAGGGGAAATAACCGGGCGCTAAAGGAATTGTCTGGGTCACCGCGCCCGTGTTCGCGTTCACAATGGTGAGGTTCCCCGTGCTTTCGCTGGTTTCCAGTATCGTGGTGTAGAGGAACTTGCCGTCCGGTGTGACCGCAACACCCGACGCGGGAACGGGCAGCGTCGATAAAGCGAAAGAGGCCGTGTCTATTACCGCCAGTCCGGCCGAGCCGTCACTTGAGTAAACCTCGCGTCCGTCGGGACTGATCGCGAAGCCATAGATGTCGGTGTACTGAAGAACCACGGTGGCGATCAAGGTGTTGGTCGTCGTGTCGATTGCCACGAACTCGCTCGGGTCGATGGATTCGCCGTAGAGCCGCGTCCCATCAGGGCTGATCAGCAGAGACTCCACCAACCCGGCAACAGGTATGGTCGCAGTCAGATCCCCCGTCGATACCTGGATGACCGAAATCGACTTCGATTCCGCGTCTGATACATAGAGCTTTGTTCCGTCTGGAGCGAATACAGCGGAAGTCGCGTCTAATCCGACGGTCCACTGCGCGATCTGCGCGTGGGTTGCGGTGCGGAAGACGCTGATTGTGGAAGGATGGTTGCAGCAGTTTGATATGTATGCAACGGAACCAAATGCGGGGCTTGCGAGCAACACAAGCGCAAGGAAGTTTGCCAGCATTTTATACCTCCTGTGGCAAGCAAATGCTATCACACCCGCCGGGGGATTCGCCCCCTTAGACGACACCCATCAGATTCGCTGCGCGGAGTCTTGGGGCGTCGTCGAGGCGTTGGACCTTGTGAGCGTATGCGGTGGGGATCAGCTAACGCGCATCGCGATCGCGGATTTGCAGGGACGCGCCGGCTTGTCAGAAGGCAACGGCGCGATCTCGGTCTATTTCGGCCTGGAACCGTGTCTTGGGTACCGGCTCTTCGATTACATCCACCTTGCGGCCGAGAATGCCGGACAGCCGGACCTCAAGGTCGCTCAGCCGACCGAAATACTTGAATCCGGGCGCCGAGAAGTCCTCTGCGAACGGCGACCAGCGGGCAACGGGCCCGTTGATGAACCTGAAGGTCGGCGGGTCTCCTAAAGAGCCACTAGACGATGCGGCCGCTCGAATCGATCCGCATTTTCATGCCGCGCCATTCCACGTCGCGGCCTATCGTTCCAGCCACCCACACTGCCAGGCCGAATGCATCACGGGCCGGCATCCACCACCAGCGCTTCAACGATTCGCGATCTTTGAGAACTGCGCCGGCGATGAATGCTCCCGCAATCCAACGCACCAGGTAAGCCGTTGCCGCGACAAGGCTGTATCCGGCCATCGCCGCCAGAGCAGACCATAGGAGAGTTACCGTTATGGCGTAGCCGAAGTAACCGGCGGCGCGCGAAATGCGGATCGTTCTCGACCAGCGTAGCTGGTGCTTCCAGACGTCCGTCCAACTTCCCGACCCAAGCGATGTTTCGACCACCGGACCGCCCAGGACTACCGTGAGTCCCAATGCCGTGATCTGTTTGCCGAGTTGATAGTCATCCGCCAGGAAGTCGCGGATCGAGTGGAATCCACCGATGCGCTTGAGGTCGCTCGCTCGCAGGGCCAGCGTTGAGCCCATGGCAAATTCGTTGAAGCCGATTTGCCGGGCGACCAGAACGCTGGGCGCGAACTCGGTGGCGATGCCCAGTGCTTCCGCGCGGGCGGCCAGGGATCCGCCGGAGCCGCGATAGAGGCACGTCACTAAGCCGACTTTCTCATTGGCCAGCGGAGCTACCACCTGCTGCAGGTAGTTCGATGCAACCAGAATGTCGCTGTCATTGATCAGCAGCACGGGGAATCGCGCGTGCTCAGCCAGCTTCTCGAGAACGCCGACCTTGGCATTGGGGGCATCGGTTTGGACGTCGATCAGGCGAATGGAAAGGTGCGGGTATTCGGAAGCCAGCCGCTCGATGTCCGCCCGTGCCGGGTCAGCGGGATTGGTGGTTCCGAAAAGGATTTCGAACTCCGGGTAGTCCTGCCGAGCGTGCGAGCGGATAGCTTCCAGGAAGCGATCGTCGCGGCCGCGCACCGGCTTGAGGATTGAGACGGCAGGCGAAAGCGCGCGACCCACCGCGGACTTGCGTAGGGCGGCGAAAAAGGCGAGCGCGTGATAGGCCGCGGAGGCGACGGCCAGCGCCGCAAAGATAATCACGCGAGAAGCGCGACCCCGCAGGCGACCAGCCCCGCGCCGGCCCAGCGCTTCCAATCCACCGCCTCTTTCAACACCAGGCGCGCCAGGATGGTTTCAAAGACCAGGCTGGACGCGGTGGCGGGCACCGCAAAGCTGAGATCCGCAACGGAGAGCAGAGCCATGAAACTGAAGAACGAAGCGGCCAGCGCCAGGACCGAACAAATGATCCAGCGGTTACTCGCCAGCGCCGACAAAAGGTCCCGCAGCGCGCCGAAGTGGAATTCGTGAACTTCGCCATGCTGCCGCATACCGAGCGCCTGGAACAGATAGCCCACCGTGGTTGCCGCGACAATGATCCCAACCAGCAGCCATTTTACGGACATGCCGACGACGCCCTGGTTTCAGTAAGGGGTTTTGTGCGGCTGACTAACAGGACCCCGAACATAATCAGCCCGATGCCACCCCATCGTTGCCACGTTACCTGTTCGTTGAGGAAGACGCGCCCCGCGAGCGCGGCGAGCACATAGCCGAGGCTCGTGATAGGCATCACGTAGCTCAGGTCCGCCCAGCTCAGCAGAGTCATCTGGGAGATCATCCAGACGATCAGCAGAGCAACCCCCGCCGCCACGAGCGGATGGAATAAGGCCTGGATATAAGCGACAGGCGGACGGCCCAGCATACTCCCCACCTGGCGCATGCCCATGCTGAGCAGCAGGTTTCCTACTACGTTTGTGACGATGACCAGCGCTGTGAAGACTCGCGTTTTTTGCGCGACCATAACCTAGTCGCCCGCATTAGCGGAGACTGCGGCCGCGGCGCGGTGATCGCTGACGAACCGCCGGCGCTTGGCTCGCAGCGCCATGTACTCTTTGGCTTCCTTCGTCAAGCGCCTGCGATCGTGCGTATTGAAGATGGCCTTGCGTACTACGCGCCAGATGGCATGCGGACGGAAGTAGTATTCACCATAGAAACGCTCCACCCACTCGACTAACTCGGCTTCATCGAGCCCCGGATAGATCACCTTGGGTAACTGGTGACCAACTTCGTCGGTCATATTCCCGATGGAAAGTAAGTCGTTCTTCACCGCGTAATCATAGAACTCGGTGCCGGGATACGGATGGGCAATCGACACCTGAATGGTCTCGTTGTCCAGCTTCTTGGCGAAGTCGATGGTTTTGCGAATGCTCTCTCGCGATTCGCCGGGAAGGCCCACGATGAAGTCGCCGTGGACGACGAGTCCCAGCTTCTTGCAATTCGCGGTAAAGCGCTCGGCCATGTCGATGGTTGCGCCCTTTTTGATGTTCTTCAGGATTTGCGGGTCGCCCGATTCATAACCCACGATCAGCAGGCGGCATCCTGCATCCTTCATGGCTTTCAGCGTGTCGTAATCGGTGGTGACGCGCGAGGTGCAAGACCAGGTGAAGTTCAGCGGCTTCAGCTTCCTGCAGACTTCGATGGTCCGTTCCTTCCGATAGTTGAAGGTATCGTCGTCAAAAAAGATCTCCTTCAAGTTCGGGAACGTATCCAGCGCATAACGGACTTCCGCCGCGATATCGTCCGCCGACCGCAGGCGCCAGCGATGGCCGGAATGCGTTTGGGGCCACAAGCAAAAGGTACACATAGCCGGGCAGCCACGCGAAGTATAGAAGGAGATAAACGGATTCAGCAGAAACGGGACGTTATAGCGCGTGATATCGAGGTCGCGCTTATAAACCTTGCTCACCCAAGGCAACTCGTCGAGGTTCTCGATGGCCGGGCCTTCGGGGTTGTTGACGACCTTGCCATCTTTCCAGAAGCTAACGCCCGGTAGTTCTTCGAGAGGTTTGCCGTTGGCATAATCGACAATCTGGTGGTCGAATTCACGCCGAACCACGAAATCGATTGCCTTAGATCGCTTCAGAGTTTTTTCGGGCTCGACCGTGACGGGAGGACCGACGAAGCAGACCTTCAGCTTCGGATTCGAATCCTTCATCATCTCCGCCATCTTCACGTCGATTTCGAAACCTGGAGTGGAAGTGAACAGGACAAGCAGTTCGAAATCCTTGCCCATTTCCACGGTTTGCTCGATCGAGATTTTATGCGGCGGCGCATCCACCACCTTGCTGTCCGGTAACATGCCGGCCGGATAGCAGAGCCACACGGGATACCAATAGGATTCGATCTCGCGGGATGCCGGCCAACGGGAACTCGCTCCGCCATCGAAACCCTCGAACGAGGGCGGGTTCAGAAATAGAGTTCGCATAGAGGAATTACTATTGTACGGCATCAGGCCCGGGTGCGTGCAACTGCCTGATTCCATTCGGCGATGAGCTGCTTGCGGTGGTCTTCTGAGATGGCTGGCTCCCAGCGGCGGTCGGCCTGCCAAAAGCTTTCCAGTTCCTGCTGTCCGGAAAAGAAACCCGTCGCTACGCCGGCGAGGTAAGCCGCGCCGAGAGCCGTTGTTTCGGAATCGGTGGGGCGGACGATGGGACGGCCCAGCAGATCGGCCTGAAACTGCATGAGGAAATTGTTCATCGACGCGCCTCCATCGACGCGCAGTTCTTTCAGTGGCTCGCCCGAATCGGACTCCATGGCGGAGACGAGGTCCCGGGTCTGGAAGGCGATGCTTTCGAGGGCGGCGCGCACGATGTGCGCTTTGCCAGCGCCCCGGGTAAGGCCGCAGACCAGGCCGCGGGCGTTCGAATCCCAATGCGGCGCGCCCAGGCCGACAAAGGCCGGTACGACGTAGACCCCGCCGTTATCGGGAAGAGATTCCGCCATTTGTTCGGATTCGCCTGCGGTAGCGATGAGGCCGAGTTGGTCGCGCAACCATTGCACGGCTGCGCCGGCCACGAAAACGCTGCCCTCAACCGCGAAAGCCTTTCCGCCCATGGAGGCCGCTCGGGTGGCGAGGAGGCGATTCCTGGAATGGGGTGGTTTGGCGCCGGAATGCAGCAGCGCGAAACAGCCGGTACCGTAGGTGTTCTTGCTCAATCCGGGACGGAAGCATGCCTGACCGGCCAGAGCCGCTTGCTGATCGCCGGCGATTCCGGAGATGGGGATTGCCGCGCCCAGGATGGCTGCGTCGGTTTCCCCAACGATGCCGCTGGAGGGGACGATTTTGGGCAGCATGGCTCGGGGTATCTCGAAGATGCGCAGCAGGTGGTCGTCCCAGTCGCCTGATTCCAGGTCCATGAGCATGGTTCGTGAGGCGTTTGTCACATCGGTGACATGGCACCGGCCGCCGGTCAGGTTCCAGATGAGCCAGGTGTCGATGTTGCCAAAAAGTAGTTCCCCGTTTGCGGCCCGTTGTGCAGAATTGTGCACGTTGTGCAGAAGCCAGCGAATTTTGCTGGCGGAGAAATAGGCGTCGATCACGAGGCCGCTGCGCTCTTCGATGAGTTTGGCGTCGCTCGATTGTGCAAGGGTTGTGCAATATTGTGCAGTCCTGCGGCACTGCCAAACGATAGCGGGCGCGATCGGTTTGCCGGTGACTTTGTCCCAAACGACCACAGTTTCGCGCTGGTTGGTGATGCCGAGGGCGGCGATCTCATTGGGGGTTGTGCAAACTTGTGCAATCGCTTCGCGGGCCGCTTCGATTTGCAGCCTCCAGATTTCCTCCGCGTCCTGTTCCACCCAGCCCGGCTGCGGGTACTGGCAGTTGAAAGCGCGGGTGGACATGGCGATGCGGCGGCCTTGCCGGTCATAGACGGCGGCGCGCGCGCTCGTCGTCCCTTCATCGAGGGAAAGCACAAATGGCATGCGGCAATTATAATGATTCATATGCTCTTTCATCGCGACCGCCCCAAAAAGCTGACTTTCGAGGATTATCTGCAACGGGCGCGGGACGCCGGGTTCGAGACGAGCTCGCTTTCGTTGAGCGGCGGCAAGTACAGGGTGTCGCGTAACGGCATTGCCGCCGTCATTGCGGATGGCGCCGAGCGGCCGAAGGTGACCGAGAAGGCCGGCGTCCTGATGGGCGACGAGATTGCGTCGCTGGTGGACGGCGGGTTTCAGAAGTTTCTGCAAACCGGCAGTGGAGCGAGGCAGCCCGCGCTGGCTCCGCATTTGAAAGCGATCCACGAGTTTCAGGAGGACCTTCGCGCGGCGTTGGGGCTGGTCAGCCTTTATAACGAATCGCTTGGATCCGTTTCGAATTTATATCTTTACGACCGCGTGGAAGATCGGGATTCCGATCGCCCTAAGAAACCTTGGGAGTTGCATGTTCGTTGAGAGCTTTTTGAAAAACAAGGACTCTTGGAAAAGGTTGATTCTGTTTTAGTTATGAGTCGGGTCTGAGCCTCGACTGGGGTATTTTGCGTGCCAGCGTTCACCGTGGTTCGAGCTCTGCCATCGAGCATGCCCTGCCCTTTTTAAGAGATACCATCCGCGGATCGCCCGCGAAGGCGCTTTTGAGTTAAGTCGTTGGATTGGTTGGGCCGATTCCTGAATTTCGTAAGTCACGGGCGCGGGTTGGATAATTCCGATCTACTCAGGCGCCCACGATGGAGTTCATCAGGAAACGGCGCCGCCGGGTCGCCTCCCCTACTCGACGGTGAACGTTGTGCTTGCGCTGCCGCCGCCGTTGCTTCGAACCGTAGCATTGATGGTGTAGACGCCCGGGCTCGTCCCAGCGGGGATGGTGTACGAGATCCCGCTGCCGCCACTGAACGTGCCCTTAATATTTGCCTCGGGCTTACCGAGGGGCGTCGTATTCGAAAGCGTCACTGACAGGGTTGCAAAAGGACTAAAGCCATAGCCTTCCACGGAAATCGTGCCGCCGGGAGCTACGGATGACGGAGATACGGTCAACTCGGAGGTGACTGTAAGAGTGGCGATTCCGAGTCGCTTGCTGGTTTCACCCGCGGCGAAGATGGTATGGTATCCGGTCGAGGCTTGCCCGAGCGTCAGGGTCGCGCCGAACGACCCCGAGCCGCTGGCTGCGACGGTTTCCACTCTCCCGGCGGTGATGCTATCCACACTCAGTACGACAGTCTCGCTGGGGGCGAAGCCGCTTCCGCTAATGGAGATCGGTGTTGTAGGCGTGGGGCCTGAAGGAGTGGCTCTCATATCCGCGCTGGCGGTCACCAGTTGAGCGATGTCAGCCAAGCCGGGAAAGAGATTGTTCGAGATCCATATTGCGTTCCCTGGGCCGACCGCGATTCCGCGAAGTGATGCCGCCGCCAGCGGCGCAGGAGTGGTACCTACAATTTCGCCAGAGGTGTTCATCTGGACGACTGCAGCCTCGTTTTGCTCATCGACTGCGTTGAACCATAGAGCGTTGTTGCGGGCCGTGATCCACTGCGGCCCGTAATCGGCCTCTGTGGAAAATTCTGTGATGACCCCCGGAGTCGTGCTGCGCCCAACACCCGCCCCCTCTGTGAACCAGAGATTGCCGTCGGCACCCGCAGTGATGCCGTTCGTCCCGTAGGTGCTGGGGGCCGGGTAGATGCTCACCAAGCCCGAGGTGGTGATGCGCCCGATGCTGCCGACGAAGTAACCCCCAGCGCCGGCTACGTTGTAGGCAAACCAGAGCGCGCGGTCAGCGCCAACGGTGATGCCGAAGGTCTGGTTCGGCGCGCCCGGGAGCGGGTATTGCGTGATCAATCCACTGGTGGTGATGCGCCCGATCCCGTTGCCGTTGATTTCTGTGAACCAAAGGGCTCCGTCCGGACCAGCGACGATCCCGTCCGACACGAACCTCGCCGAAGGGAGCGGGTAGAGCGTCATCGAAAGCCCAGGGGTGATTTTCCCGATGCTGTCCACCCCGGTGCCCGAAGCGCCAGCAAAACTGACCGTAAACCAGAGATTACCGTCCGGTCCGGACGTGATTGCGCTGGACTCGTCGTTTAGCGGCAACGCGGCTGTAGTCAAAACGCCGGACGTGGTTAGCCGACCGATCACTCCAAACAATTGGTCGCTTGCCGCGGCGAGCCAGATGGCGCCGTCCGGACCCTCCGTGAGCGCATTGACTCCGGCCACTGATAACGGGCTGAGCAGAGTTGAGTTGAAGCCTGGGCGCGACTGAGCCCACAGCGACGAGGACGACAGATGGAGAGCGGAAGCGAAGCACATGGTGCCGGCGAGTACCTGATGGAGGGCATTAGAAAAAGACACTTTAGACTGCTCCTTTAGGCAACGGGCGAGCTTCGCCCTTTGTATCACGACGCCTCGGGGGGCAAGAGCCCCCTCGTTCTAACAACAATCCGCCTTGGCTTACGCCGCCAGCCGCGTATAAAATTTTATACATGAACGCCGCATGGACGATGAAAAACAGGTCCGCTGGGTAGGGTCTGCCTACGTCGATCTTTTGACATTCCCAAGAGACGCCCGCAAAGAGGCGGGCTTCCAGGTGGGGAAGGTCCGGTGCGGGCCGGGCTTGATCCAGACGACTGGAAACCGTTCGACGATGTGGGTGCGGGTACAAGAGAGATTCGCATCCGCGAAGCGAGCGGCATCTACCGTTTGCTGTACGTCGCCAAGTTCGAAGAAGCCATCTACGTACTCCAATGCTTCACAAAGAAGACTCGGGTAACCAGCGAGCGGGAGCGAGCTATCGCGGCGACGCGCTATCGCGCAGTGGCTGGTACGAGGAAGGAAAAGAAGTGACGATCGACACCGAAATCCGCCATGTAACGAAGCCGGGAGCGAACCTCTTCCTGGAACTGGGTTTTACTCCGCAGGAGGCCAAACGCCTGCAGGCTGCGTCTCGCAAGCAGATCAATGACACGCGGCTACTGAAGCAGCAACTGATGGAAGAGCTGTCCGCCTGGATTGCAAAACATCACTTGAAACAGGCCGAGGCCGCCGAGATTTTGATGGTCTCGCGCCCGCGAGTGTCCGATGTGGTGAACAAGAAAACGGCAAAGTTCACCATCGATACGCTCGTGGAAATGCTCAGCCGTGCCGGCAAGCCGGTCAAGCTGGCGATCAGTTGAAGCTCGTATGGCTAAGGTCCCTTCACCTGCTCCAGCGTCATGGAAAAGATCGCGCCCTGGTTATTCGCGCCCGCTCCCGCCGTATTCACCAGCGTGAAATATGTCGAATTCGGACCCCACGCGCTATCTCCTCCGCCAAAGGGAAAATAGCTGCCGTCCGGATAGCTCTGCGGACACGAAGCGCCGCAAACCTGAATGTTGTCGGCCGAGTTCGGTACATTCACGTTGGTGAGACGCTCGGCTGTTCCGGAGGTAGTGAGCGTTCCAGCCGGATTCGTCTCCGCTGAAAACGAATAAGTCAGGCCCAGGCTCCAGGCATCAAGAGGCGCAACGGGGGGTGTCTGGGCCGATCCAGGATAGCCCAGCGTTGTGTCGCACCCCCAGGTGGCGCCTGTGCTCGGCGCGCCGTTGTATTCCGTCAGGTTTTGGTGGGAAGAGTAGAAAACCAGGTTCGTAAAAGTGGCGTTGGGATGGAAATGCTCATTCCAATCCCCGCACGGCTCGTCGTCCAGCAGGCCGCCATTCGTACCCCAAGTGAGCAGCGCGGTCGGCGTCCCGAGGGAATAGTTCTGGTTCTCCGCCGTCGGGAATGCCCAACAGTAAGCCTCCCAGTTCCAGGGATTTTGGCCGTCAAAATTTGAATCGAAGCAAAACAGGGGGTAATGCGGGTTCTTGGGCGGCGTATAGAAGAAACCGCTGGCCTCGATCGCGGGACACGGTTGAGCGCTCGAAACGGGCTCAGGCGAGTATTGACCCTTGGCCCCTTTCGCGTTGGCTCCCGCGTTCAGTAGCTTGTAGTTCCCTGGGCTGGACCAGCTATAGACGCCTGGCGAGAAACAGCCAAGGTAGTTGTTGTTATTGCAAGGGCCCAGCGCGGTTCCCGTTCCGCAGACCGCATACCTCAGGGCCAGACCCCAGTATCCGCTCGACGGACCCGATGCGCCTTGCCCGAAGGTGGTGTATAAGACGCCGTAAGGGTAGGGCTGTTGCGATCCCGGATTGGGGGGCGGGATGTTCGTCCGGTTGGTGCAGACTCCGAGGGCAATCGGGTTGCTTCCCGTGGTCAGGGTGATTGGGCAGGTCCAGGCGTCGTTCCCGCAGCCCTGTCCCGGCACGCTGGAACGCGGCGTACACAGGTAGGGCTCGTTGCCCACCATGCTGGGGTTGGCGACGCTCAGTGAGAGCTGCGAGCCGTCTGGCGAGAAGGCTGGCGCGCCGACATTGGATTCGCCTTTCAGTCCTGGAAACAAAGCAGCGTGATTCCCCGATGTAAGAGCGTAAATCTGAAGCTGCTGGGGATTGGCTGCGTTCGGCGAGCATGCCGGGGGCGCCACGGTCGCGAGCACGCAACCCCACAGTTCGTAATATCTGGTTGCGGGGTCAACTGAATCCCACAGCAAATACGTGGTGTTCGACTTCGTAAAAAGCGCCAGCCTCCCGCCGCCGGTGGGAGCGGGTGGAGCGTAAGTGCTGAAGGTGGAGGGGATGACGTTGTTCAGCGCACCTTCCCGTTCTATTTCGAGGGCGCTCCCAACCTGCCCGAGCAAGGCCAACGCAATAGCCACTCTCCAGGTTTGCGGCAGGTTCATTGGTTGATTTTAGCTTTTTACGCACCGGCTCGAAATAGATCTACTTCTGCTCCACTCTCAGCAACCTCTCGTGGTGGAGTTCCGCAATCCGGGCCAGCGCACGAATTTGCCCGACCGCCGAATCCCTCTAATGCCCTGACGGCAGTCAGGGGTTTGCGGTTCGCGTTTCGCGCTTCACGGCCGGCTTCTTACGCACCTGCTCGAAATACTTCTGCACATAAGATTGCAGTTCGACGGGGACCTCGTCCCTGGCGATGTCGCCCGATGTGGCAGCGTGTTTCGCGTCGCTGCGGGCGTAAGCGGTCTTTAACTGCTGGGGACCGGATTGAGATTCGATGGTCATCTCGCCGGTGATGCTGGCCGAGCGCTTGCCGATGATCTCACTCAGCTTGCCCATGGCGGCGAGTTGCTCGGCATCTTTCAACTCTTTGCTGCCATCGGAATGGCCCATGCCGCTGCCCGGCTTGGGCGCCGCATTCTGATCGGTTTTCCCTTTGCCGTCGCCGGACTTGCCTTGCTCGGAATCGGCCGCGGCTTCGTCGTCCTCGCCCGCCTGCGGCTGCCCGTCGGCGGACTTTTGGCCGTTCTGGTTGCCCTTCTGGCCGCTCTGCTGGTTGCCGCTCGGCTGCTTTCCGCTGGCTTGCTGGGAATTCTGCTGACCACCCGGAGGCGATTGATTTCCTTGCGGCTTCAGCTTGGACATCAGCCCGGCCATGGCGTCGCGGAGTTTGCTGAGCATGCCGGAGCCTTCGGGTGAGCCTTGTCCCTTGGAACCGGATTGAGCGGATTGCGGCGCGCCCTCGCGGCTTGATGGGGGCTGGTCGGGGCGTTGATCGGCGCCGGGTTTCTGATCGCCGGCGCGCTGCGGGTCGTTTGAGCCGGCTTCGTCCTGGTTCCCGTCGGCTGCCTTACCGTTTGCCACATTGGCGGGCGGAGCGTTGGGATTTGCCGGGTTGGCGGCGTCCACCGCGGTTCCGGGAGGGTTGGGGAGGTTCTGTTCGGAGGGGTCGTCCGGAGTTGAGGTGCCGAGGCGGCTCAGGACGTCGGCATCGGTGTTCGGGTTCTCTTTGGCCTTCGCGGCTTTGTCCTGGCGCGCGGCCATGGAAAGCGGGTCCTGTTGGATGGTGAGGAGCGGCGGCGCCAGGTCCAGCCGGCGCTCGATTCCGAAGCGCACGATGAACAGGACCAAAGCGAGCGAAACAAAGCCAGCCGCGGGGTAGAGCCAGCGGGGCCGTCGGAACGGTAGAGCGTCTTCCACGACCACAGTGCGCGCGGCGGCCTCGGCCTGGGCGCGCTGCGCTTTGGCGGTTCCGACGTCCGATTCTCGGAAGTGAACCGCGGTGGAAAGGGCGTCGGCCAGGCGGCACCTGAGGTCGAGCGTACGGGCGGCGCGCAAGGGGGTGGGGCACGCGCGGAATGCGCGGAACGAAGCCAGCCCGAGCGCGAGCAACGCGGCGGCCACAGGAATCCAAAGGGCCAGCAAACCCGTTCCGGTGATCAAGACGAGGGCGCAAACGAGGGCAAATACAGCGGCGGCGCAGCAGGCTGCGTCGGTCAGCGACTGTAAGAAAACGCGGTGCCGGGCGCGCGCTAGTAGCTGGTCGATCCCCATTCGTCTCGCGTCTCTCCACTATCATTGTAAAAGAACCCGATGGAACGCACCGTGAAAGTCCTGATCGTCGACGATGAAAGCAGCCAGCGCACCGGACTTGCGGGGATGGTGAAGGCGTGGGGCATGTCCGCCGAAACCGCGTCGGACGGGAGCGAAGCGATCGATAAAGTGCCCGTGTTCCAGCCGGATGTGATCGTGACGGACCTCAGCATGCCGCACATGGACGGCTACGAACTGCTGAAGGCGCTTCGCGAACATGGCGACATGCCGCCCACGATTGTGCTCACCGCGTTCGGGAACATCGAGACGGCGCTGCGAACGGTGCACGAAATGGGGGCCTACTGGTTTCTGGAGAAACCTGTTCAGCCGAATGTTCTGCACGCGCTGCTGCGGAGAGCAGCGGCGCATGCGGGGCTCCGCACCGAAAAGAAGGTTCTCGAAAGGCAGTTGCAGTACAAGGGCAGCCTGGGAGAGATGGTGGGGCATTCGCCGCGCCTGCAGGAGATTTTCGCTCTGCTGCAGCAGGCCGCGCCCAGTAAAGCGTGCGTGTTGATTTCCGGGGAAAGCGGGACGGGAAAGGAGCTGGTCGCGCGCACGGTCCATGCATTGAGCCCGCGTCACAACGGACCTTTTGTGGCGATCAACTGCGCCGCACTCCCGGAAACCCTGATCGAGAGCGAGCTGTTTGGACACGAGAAGGGCGCATTCACGGGCGCGACGGAGCGGCGTGCCGGCTGTTTTGAAATCGCTCAAAACGGGACGCTGTTGCTCGACGAGATCGGTGAGATGCCCTTGGGAACCCAAGCGAAGCTGCTGCGGATTCTGGAGGATTCCAAGGTGCGCCGCCTGGGCGGAAAGGCCGAATTTGAAGTGGATGTGCGCATTGTGGCCGCCACCAACAAAGTTCCCGATGAAGCTGTGAAGGGCGGCTTCCTGCGCGAGGATCTGTTCTACCGGCTAAACGTGTTCCATATCCATATGCCTCCGCTGCGCGAGAGGAAAGAGGATATCGCCGCCATCACCGAGGCGCTGATCAACGACCTGAACCGCAAGCACCAGACGCGGGTGACCGGGATTTCGGCGGAGGTGGCCGAGACCTTTGAGATTCACGACTGGCCGGGCAACATCCGGGAGTTGCGAAACGTTCTGGAGCGCGCAGTGATTTTGACGGCCCAAGGCGAGATTCAAATGAAGAATCTTCCCGTGCATATACAGAAGCTGAAACCGGCGGATTTTGCGGCGGCCGCGGTGGTTGGCGGAGTTGTGGCGGGCGAGCCGGAAGCCGCGGTTCTGGAGGTGACGGCGCCGGTTCTGGATGCCGCGGCGGAACCGAGTCCGATTCTTCACGCGGGTGCCGGCCCGGATTCGCTCCGGCTGGCCATTGGCACGACTGTAGAGGAAGCCGAAAAGGTTTTGATATTACGGACGCTGGAACATACGAAGAATAATAAGACGCGCGCGGCGGAGATTTTAGGGATCAGCCTGAAGACGCTTCATAACAAGCTGAAGGAATATGGGACGCGGGACACGTAGGGCCGAATACATAGGGCTGAACGAGCGGGGCGAAAGAAGAAACGAGGCAGGTTGTAGGCCTGCCCCACTGTTACTCGTACATGCGGTGATAGATCGCGTAGAGGGCGAGCTCCAGGCGGTCCTGCACTCCAACTTTCTCGAAGATGTTGTGCATATGATTCTTCACCGTCTGTTCACTGATAAACAGCTTGTCGGCGATTTCCCTGTTGCGGAAACCCTGGGCGACCAATGCGGTGATTTCGCGTTCGCGGCGGCTTAACGCGACGGGTTTATCCGTTTGCGGCAAGTTACGCGGCGCGGGGATCGGGCGGCCGGCCAACTGGCGAACAACATCCGCGGTGGTAGCGCGGTCCAGCCACAATTCGCCGGCATTCACCTTGCGAATGCTCTTCAGCAAGAGCTCGGTAGGGCTCTTCTTCGGAACGATTCCAGCGACTCCATAGCGCACGGACTGCGAAAGCAGATCGGCGTCTTCGGTCGCGGTCAAAAGAATAACGCGGCAAGGTAAGTGAGATTCCTGCAGATCGCGCAAGATCGAGAGCGCCGAACCGGCGCCTTCGGGTTCGAAGAGAATAATCTCCGGACGAAACCTCTCCGCCAAGGCGAGCACGGATTGGTAATCCGAAGCCTCGGCTACTACTTTTAAATCTGGTTGAGCAGAAAGCAGTGCTCGTAGGCCGTCTCGAAACACGGACGGCTCATCAGCAAGAAGGATTCGGATACCGGGAACATCCGAAAGGATGGCAGGCGCCAGTGCCTCTCGAGGGTTCAGGCCCAAACCGGGATTGAGATTGGCCATCGTCTCCACAGCGCCTCTATCGGAAGCTCTGTACTAAAAGTTTAGGATATAACTCGAAAATCTGAATTGAGATTACCATTACTCTGTGTGCATTTCCTGGAACTTCTCTATGAGAATTTCTACAAAAGTCCTACCGGGGTTACCCCTGTGGTCCTAAATGTGCCCCTGAAGTTCTATGCCCGGTTCTATTACCCTAGGAGTGCTTAGTACTACCACCCAAAATCATGTTACTAGGGTTCCAGGCGCAGAAGTTGATACTACTTATTCATTCCTTGAAAAATAAGGGTTTTCCCTTATGCGGGTTAGTTGAACTCAAGCTCGTCCAGGATTAGGTACATGATCGTTCTCTAATTAACAAGGTCCAGCGCACGGAAAGAATCCGTCGGCGCCGGAATCCGGACTACAAGCCGAGTGCCATTTCCCTTGCCCGGCTGGCTGATCAACGCGCCCGAGCCGCCCGGCACGCTTTGTGCTATAAAGTTTAGCTGTGCATGTGGCTCCAACTCCGTTGATGGCTGGGCTTCTACGAACAGCAGGTCGGATCGCGGTGCTGGTTGGGGCAGTGGGTTCGCTCGGCTTCATGCTGTATGCGGCTCGCCACCAAAATTCCCGAATCCTGCTGCTGCTTTTCGCCGCGTGGGTGCTGTCCCCATTCGTGGCTGTGGTGTTGGCCAACGCAGTTTCGCAACGTTGGTCGGTTCTTACCCGAGCGACGCTGAATGTCACGATGCTGGTTATCACGCTGGGATCTTTGGCCATCTACGGAGACGTGGCCCTCGGGCACACGAAAGCGAAGATCGGGGCCGTGTTCCTCATGGTTCCTTTGGCCTGGTGGCTTCTGATTGCAGTTTTTGTCCCGATAGCCGCTTTCGTGTCTCGCGGGAAGACGCGCTGAGGCATGGGCCGCGAACATTCAAACTGATTTCGTTCCTGTTTCGGCCCTTAACCGGCCAAGTCCTGACGTATATCCGGGCTTTGATCTTCACTTTTTTGCTCACTGACGCCCTCACTTGTGTCTTGGAGGGTAGCAGCTGGCCCGAACGTGCTCATCTACAGCGTGATATTAGCGCCGTGGATTCCATACTTTACCTTGATGGGATCGGGAATGGCATTTGAGGGCTGGCACACACGCGGCGCGTACTGTTTCGTGACAATGGTTTGGGCTTACCCGGTCTGCACGGGGTCGGGAACTGGACGGAAGAGGTTAGCCGCCGATCAACGCCGATGCACGCCGATGATGGGGTGAACCCGTCGGGTGAGACACAAGGGAAAAGACGCCGTTACCGTTCGATGATAATTGCTCTCAAGCAAGGCGAACTGCACGTGGGCGTGGGTAAGACCGATTGGCGCGCCTTCAGTGGATCCGGGCCCGCGTTATCACTGTTGGAGTGGTTGGGTCTTGTCTTAATTTCGATCAACCAGGGAACTTTCGGGCCTGTCGAACCGCTGTTCGCCGACACTCCAGAATCATTGCGTTCGATTTGAAGCGTCACCGCGCTATTCAGGCAGGGACAATGCTTGTAGAGAAAATGCGCGGATCGGTTCAGGTAGTCGCCGCGGGGCACTCGCAAGAAATCGGATGCCGAGAAGGTCTCCATCAG
>Ga0182012_10002702_pt1 | contig 19125 bp, 18 predicted proteins | sample 612S2SmetaG_FD_120486 | JGI IMG/M metagenome (GOLD analysis project Ga0182012, IMG submission 120486) | Permafrost microbial communities from Stordalen Mire, Sweden - 612S2S metaG | ecosystem: Environmental > Terrestrial > Soil > Wetlands > Permafrost | place: Sweden: Stordalen | collected...
AAAGTAGACAAGCCGCCCCAGCGAATCCTCGTGCAGCAGTTTCTGAATTGTCAGGAAGTCGCTGTCCCAGCGGCGGTTATGAAACGGAGCAAGCAGCAGATCTTTTTTCGACGCAAGCCGAATCAGCTCCGCGATCTCGCCCGAAGTGGCTGCCAGAGGCTTGTCCACCACCACGTTTCGCCCCGCCTCAAGTATCTGTTTCGCCAACGGATAGTGCGTCGCATTCGGAGTTGTCACAACGAAAAGCCCAAGCGAGGAATCGGCCAGCATCTCCTCGATGGTTCTGTATGTCGTGATGCCGGGGTAGCGTTCGGCGGCCTTGTTCGTCGTCCGTTCCAGCACCGCCGCCAACTCCAGTCCTTCGACGGACGAGATCAGCGGCGCATGAAACACGCGCCCGCCCAGCCCGAAACCTATCAGACCGACGCGGATTTTTTCTGCTTGATTCATCGCTCCCTCATACCGCATTATCCGTGCTTTACCTGCCCGTGCATTCCAGCCTCAAAGCTGCGGCGGTCTAACCTGGGCAGTGCTCGTGCCACCTTGTCCGGAAACAGCTCATAGTGCCGCGCCTGAATCAGCAACTCCGGCACACACCAGACATCTTCTTCCGCCGTCATCCAGCGTTGCGCATCCAGCCGAGCCAGGTTCACGGCCTGCGAGTAGCGCCGCAGCGTCCGCTCTCCGCGCAGATTATAGTAATCCTCAAAGTAGCTCAGCGCCAGCTCGCGCAGCGTACGGTAAACCGGAGCGCGAAACCTGAGGCCGGCAAAGTTTGACTTGCCCATCGCGCCCCATAGCCCGCGCTCACGGTAGAGCGCCACCACATGGTCGTCGTCATGCACGGCCTCAAGGTCCATCACCAGCGGCGGATGCCCATTGACACGCATCGCAGCCGCGGCCAGCAGCGCGCCTTCCAGGCAATGGCCTTTGCGCTCCCTGAGCGCGCGTGCCGGAGACCAGGCCGTGTCCGCGTATTGATATTCGAGCGAGTCGAGAAAATTCTGAATCCGGACAGGCGTCTTCAGCGCCCTCAGTGTGCGCAGATCCCTGGCCTGCATTCCAAAGCTCGCGTCTCTGCCCAACCGGTCTCCGTCTCACAGAAAACAACTGTCGAAAAAGTTTTCTCTGCCGGAATGGTTTTCTCGGGCAGGGTCTCATTCCTGTACATCCGCATATTGCTCGGTCGCAACCTGCTATGCACGAACCGTTGCTTCTTCATCATCCTGTGCAACCGAAACCCGATTCCGCCCCGACCTCTTGGCTTCATACAAGGCACGATCCGAAGCGGCAATCAACGTTTCCGGGGTCGAGAACTTTCCCTCGACAGCCGTAGCCACGCCAATGCTCACAGTAAGATAGGTAGATATCGGCGACGCCGGATGAGGAATTCTCAGATTCAACACCGACCGCCTGATCGATTCAGCAACTTGAACCGCATCGGTCGAGTTGGTGATGGGCAGGATCATGGCAAACTCCTCGCCCCCGTACCGAGCTGCCAGATCGAGCTTCCGCCGGCACATGCTTTTGAGCAATCCGCCCAGCTTCATCAGGCACACATCCCCGGTCTGATGACCTTCAGAATCGTTGAGATTCTTGAAGAAATCCACATCGATACTCAACAGCGATCCATAGGAATTCATCCTCTGAACCCGTGCGCACTCCCGGTCGATCAGCCTGTCAAAAAGCCGCCGGTTAGCCAACCCAGTCAGCGGGTCTGTGAAGGACAGGGAAAACAGCTCTTCGTTGGCTTTTTGCAGGTCTGCCGTCTTCTCAGCTACCAGCTTTTTCAGTTCGCGCTCTCTGCGCTGGGCACTCACAAAGCGTATCCATAACACGCCCACCGCCGCCAAAAGCGCAGCCACAACACCAAGAGCGACCAACCAGCTTGTCGATAAGGCTGGAATTGACGTCTGGTAAAAAACGGCAACCCTGCGCGGCAGATAGGCGCCATGTTCGAGCGAGGGTAAGAATTGGCCCATCAACTTGATCTCCTGACTCGATTCTTTTATCGGCCAGTCCTAGCTGCTTAAACAGTGCGATATGTCGAAATTAAGTATAAACAAATAATTCGCACAACTTCCGGGCTACCCCCTGGAAACTCAATCGAATGAGATGCCTGATGGCGTAAACGAGCTATCAATTCTCAACCACATCCACTTTCGGGTCATAGCCGAGCGCGCGCCAAAATTCGCTTACCAAGCCAATCGTGGCCGCAGTCGTCGCCGGGGCTGCCTTAAGGAGCACTGCGGCACCCGGCCCGGAATCCTGCCCTGCGAGTAAAGACGGCAAAACTGCGATGGCGATGCATTGTCCGGGACGATAAGTGCAACTGGCCAGGTCGGCGATGGAGAGATTGAGCGTGGGCGTGGCGATGACCGTATGCGGCGGGGACATGCGGTCGAGGAGCCACAGAATCTCCAGCTTCGACTCAAGCTCGTCGGGGACGCAGTCGATCACGAGGTCTGCTGAGCGCACTGCATCTTCAATTGTGGAGACAAATACTACCGGCGGGCCGGAGTTGGCGGACATCGATGCGGGCCCAAGCTCCAGGCGGATAAATTCCAGGGCGTGATGGAGATTCGAAGGCATGACGTCTTCAAGCAGCACCTGGAAGCCGGCCCGGGCAGCGCTTAGGGCGAGCCATCGTCCGAGAGGGCCGGCTCCGATGATGGCCACGGTAAGGCGAGATTTGGGTTCCAGAGGCATGGCGCGCCTATTTAGGAAAAGATCGATGGCTGCGTAACGAAATAGTCTTCTTCCGGCGCAGCGAAATTGGAAATAGGCTGCTTCTACTCTGCGGAGAGAGCTTGGACAACATCGTCCGCGCTAGGCTTGGCCTGCTGGAGATGCTCGGCGACAATCGCGCGATCCTCGGGAGTAAGTGAGGGGACGGTGGCCAGGATGCGGCGCAGCGTGACAGCTACGTCATCGATGTAGTTCATCAGGCGGATGGCTTCTCCGGATAGCGGCATGTTGGTCCTCTTGCTGAGATGATTTGCTGATTCCATTGTAGGGGGTCGGGGAAGGCGCGGGCGAGGGGACTATGGAACGAGGGAACAAGGGAATAGGGAACAGGGAATAGGGAATAGAAAAACCTGTAAGTTGAGATTTTTGCTGATGAGTCAAGCGGGAGTCACGACTGTTCCCAAGTCCCCTGCTCCCTTTTTCCCTGTTCCCTCGTTCCCTATTCTCTATTCCCTACTCCCTATTCCCTGCTTTTTCACTCTTCCCGCAGCACTTCAAGCGGTCGCAGGCCGAGGATTCTGTAGCTGGCGATCCAGCCGGTGGCCGTTGCCAGAACCGCTGTTCCAAGGAGCGCAATGAAGGTAGCGCCCCACTCGATCTGGAAAGCGATGTCAACACGGTGGAGCAGGATGCGGGTAAGAAGGTTGGCGAACACCACGCCGACTGCGCCGCCAAGCAGACCGAGAAAGCTGAACTCCACGCTGAAGGTGCGGACGATTCTCATGCGGGTTGCGCCGAGGGTTTTGAGTACGACAGCTTCCTGCATGCGCCGGAAGCGAGTGCCTGCAATCGAGGAGGCCAGAATCATGAGGCCGGCTAGGATGGAGAATCCTGCCAGCAGACGGACGACCAAAGTAATCTGACCGACGACGGTCTCAATGTGCTCCAGCACTTCGGCAAGGTTGATGACGGAAACCGTGGGATATGCCGCGAATAGAGCGCGCTCCATGGATGGCACCTGTTTGGGGTCCATGTGCACGCCGCCGTACCAGGTAGCGGCCTCGTCGCCGAGAATGCCGGACGGTACCACAAACTGCACGCGCTGGCCGAGGTGCTGGCCGTCGGCCTCGTAAATCGCGGCTACGCGCAGGGTGTGTGTGGTTCCGGCGATTTCGAGTTCGAGGGTGGAACTGATGCCCAGGTTCAAGCGAGTGGCAGGGCCGGCGGCGATGGCGATTTCCTGCGCGTTGCCATCCTTCCACCACGCGCCCTGTTTGATCCGGTCGCCTTCGGGTGGAGCATCGAAGGAGGTCAACTCGGCGTTCTGCAGCATGCGCCGCGGGAAGTGCTGATCGCGCATCTCCTCGACCGGTTTGCCGTTGAGGGAGAGGATGCGTCCGGTGATGACAGGCATCAGGTCCAGGGCCTTGATGACACCGGGCTGCTGGGCGAAGAAGGACTTGACTCCTGCAACCTCGTCGCTTGAAATATCGACGAGGAAGATGTTGGGGATTTTTGGCGAGGCGGTCTGCTTGATGTCGCCGATGATCGCCGACTGCATGAGGTAGACGGCAAGGATGAGCATGATGCCCGTGCCCAGCGCGGCCAGCACGGCCGCGGATTGATTTCCGGGGCGGTAAAGATTGGCCAAGCCATGACGCAAGGAAGACGGCAGGCGCAGGCGGACGCGATCGAGAAGAAAGCGCACGGCGCGCAGCGCGATCACAGCAAGCAGCAACAGCACGGCCAGAGCGCAGGTGAAAAGCAGCGCGAACCACGCGCCGACTTTGGCAGAGTCGGAGAGCGCCCAGGCGATGGCTCCGAGAGCGACGACGACAACTGCGGCAACAGCCAGTTGCAGCCGCCGCGCCCACCAGCTTGCCAGCCAGCCCGCAAACCCGTCCGGCCCGCGGTCAACGAGGCGGCGCAGCACCAGCACCGGGCGAACCTTGCGGACGTCGAGCAGCGGCGGCAGGCAGAATAAGAGCGTTGTAAGCAGGCCCGTGCCCACGCCGGCCAGCGCCGACTGCCATGGAAACGCCAATTGCACATGGAGAGTAACCATGTTGCCGAAGGCGGCAGGCAGGCCGCCCATGACGGCTACACCGGCAAGCACGCCGAGCAGACCTCCGGCCAGCCCCAGGCCCATGGTTTGCAATAGAAATATGCGCAAGAGGTCGGAAGAGCCTGCGCCCATGGCTTTCAAGATGGCGAGCATGTCCATGCGCTGCTCAAGGTGCGCATGCATGGCCATAGCCACGCCGATCGCGCCCAGCACCATGGCGACGAGGCAAATGAGACTCAAAATAGATGTAGCGTTATCGAGGCCGCGCGTGATGCCGGGATTGCCTTCGCGGAAGTCCATGACCTGCGCGTCGGAGAGTGCAGACTCAAGCTGGGGGCGCAAGGCGGCCATCTGATTTTCGGATGCGGCTCCGGTTGTGGCGGGGAGCTTGAGCAGCAGATGCACATTCAAGCGGCTGCCAAGTCCGTTGAGGCTGGTCTCTGAAAATGCGGCGTTCGAAATCATGACGCGCGGGCCGAGGCCGGCGCCGGCGAGGATGCGGTCCGGCTCCTGCTTGAGCACTGCGGTGATGGTGAAGTTCTTGCCGCCCATGCGCAGCGTCTGGCCCACATGCGCGTTGAGGCGAATGAAGAACTCGTCCGACACGATGGCTGAGTCGCCCTTGAGAGCCTGCTGGAGGCTGATGGCAGGGTCAAGCTCCGCTTCGCCGTAGTAGGGATACTCCGCGGGATCGACGGATTTGAGCGAGACCAGCAGCGGGACGGGATCGGGCGGGACAGACGCCATTGAAACGGCTTCCGTGGTCCAGGTGGAGTGAGTGCCGGGATACGCGCCGAGCACGGCGGCGATCTTCTGGGATTCTTCGACCGTGGGCTCGTGAGTAATGTGCGCGCTCAGGTCGCCGGCCATCAGCGAACGCGCCTGGCCGGAGAGTGTGCCTTTGAAGCTGTCGCTGAGTCCGCGTACGCCAACGAGGGCCGCAACGCCCACAGCCACCGACAGCACTACAAATGCAAATTTACCGGGCGCGGACTTCAGATCGCGCCAGGCGATGGATGAGGCGCGGGACCAGGTGAGAGCCCGCTTATGATTGAGGGCGCGTTTTGTTTCCGGGCTGGAATCAGTCATGTGTTCCCTCGCCGGGGACGAAAGCTGTGGGAGCGCCGGGCAGCGTGTCTTCAATGATCAGGCCGTCTTTGAGAACTATCTTCCGATCGGCGCGGCTGGCGACTTCCGGGTCGTGCGTGACCAAAACGAGAGTGGTTCCGGCGCGGCGGTTGCGATCCAATAGCAAATCCAAAATGAGATGCCCATTGGTCGAGTCGAGATTGCCCGTGGGCTCGTCGGCCATGACGATGGGCGGCTCGGTGACAAAGGCGCGGGCGATGGCTACGCGCTGCTGCTCGCCGCCGGAGAGCTGGATAGGATAGTGCTCCACGCGCTCCTTGAGGCCGACCTCATCGAGCAAGAGCCGCGCGCGATCGAGACCGCTGCCGTCTTTGTTCAACTCGTACGGGAGGAGGACATTCTCCAGCGCGGTGAGGGTCTGGATGAGTTGGTAGGACTGGAAGACGAAACCGATTTTGCTGCCGCGCACGGAGGCCAGATCCGCTTCGTCGAGATTGTGGATGGCTACACCGTCGAGCCATATCTCGCCGGAGCTGGGCGTGTCGAGGCCGGCCAGCAGGCCAAGCAATGTGCTCTTGCCGCTGCCGCTGGCGCCGACGATGGCAATGAATTGACCGGAGGGAATGACGAGCGAGATGCCGCGCAGAATCTCCACGCGGCGGCTGCCATTCTGAATCCACTTCTTTGCGTCCCGAACTTCGATCAAACAAAACCTCCCCATATGAATAACTGACAAACAAATGGCTGGGCACATGAATGCCTATATGTAGTGTCGCAGGCGGGGCGGAAAGATTGTATGAAGACCCCCGGTTTCACCCGGGGCCATTTTCAACTCCTCCCTCCGGGAGGAATTCACGTTTGGGGCGTCGCCGGAGAAAGCGGCTCACTCCGCTACACTAAACCCGTGAAGCGTCGATATTTTCTTTTCATTCTGTATCTTCTAATTTTCGCCGCCTCGGGACACGCGGCCGACCGGCAGCTGCTGGTTTGTTTTGGGGACAGCATAACGGCCGGCTATGGGCTGCCGGCTGGCGAGGCGTATCCGGATTTTCTTCAAAAGAAACTGGATGCGCAGGGGTACGCCTACAAGGTCGTCAATCACGGGACCAGCGGAGCAACCACTAAAGACGCGCTGGCCAGCGTGCCGTTTATCGTTCGCATGCATCCGGAGGTCGTGATCGTCGAGTTTGGCGGCAATGACGGGCTGCGCGGGCTGCCGCTCGAGCGGACGCGGGCCAATCTGGACCAGGTGCTGGCGGCGCTGGAAGCAGCGCACATCAAGATTCTTCTCGCAGGCATTACGCTGCCGCCCGATTACGGGCCCGATTATATTCGAACCTTCAATGCGATCTTTCCGGCGCTGGCGTCAAAGCATCATGCCGAACTGGTGCCAATGATCTACAAGGACCTGGTGCACGTTCCGGGCACGATTCAGGGGGACGGCATTCATCCAACGGCCAAGGGGTCGGAGATCATTGCGGGAACGCTGATGCCGGCGCTGAAGCCGCTGCTTCGAAAAGGCAGGGAATAGAGAATGGAAAGAATCCTTTGGTGGGGTTTCGTGCTCACCCACCCTTTCCGCCGAAGAACGCGGAAAGAATGGGGCACCCAAACTCGTTGTTTAGGCATAGAGTTCCACAGCAATTCTGCGAGCGAGCAGCGAGCCTCTGCCGTGCCGCAGGTACTTGTTCTAAGCTGTATCTATGGCAGATCAAACACCGTACCGGGCAATCACGCGATCCATCGCGGTTAGCGTTGAGCCGACCTACCTTGAGGCGAGATCGTTGCCGGGCGACGCGCAGTTCTTCTGGGCTTACCGGATTGTGATCGAGAATCAGGGGCAGGAGACAGTGCAACTGATCAGCCGGCACTGGATGATTACCAACGCGCGCGGCGAATTCAGCGAGGTCAAAGGCGCGGGCGTGGTGGGCGAGCAGCCGGTGCTGAGGCCGGGCGAGAGCCATGAGTATACGAGCGGTGTGCCTCTCGATACGCCCTCAGGAATGATGGGCGGCGCTTACCAGATGGTGACGGAGAACGGCGACAGGTTCGATATCGAGATACCGACGTTTTCGCTCGATTTGCCGAATCATGGGATGAAGGTGAATTAGGGACTCGGGAATAGGAGATAGAAAAACCTTGGCAGGAGTCGTGTTGTCCTGCCTGGGGTTAGTGATTCACTCCTTCATAGAAGCGATCATCGAACGGGGCTCCGATGAGGTCGGCGAGTTGGCGGCGGAGATCTTTGGCTGGCGCAGTGGCCGTGTAAGCCTCGTACGCCGCTCGGCTCTTCCATACTTCCAAAAGCGCGAAATGGTTTGCCTTCTGGTCCTGAACGGCGACTTCATAACCGAGCGCGCCCTGTGCGGCCAGAACCGCATCTCGCTGGGCTGCGAGCATCTTGGGCACGTCGCTCGCTCCACGGCCAACATCTACATGCATCAGGACGACAAAGGCCGGGGATTTTTCGAGGTCGAGCGATGAGGCCGGGACCGGTGTTAAGGGGTGGTTTACGCGGCGGTCGATAGGAGCTTGAATTTCAGGCTGGATCTTGGTTGCCATGAGGGTGCCGGTCTCTGCGACTGCCGACGATGTGACATCAGGCCATTGCTCGAGGACAACCATGCGATTGGGGCGTCCGGACTCTCTGAGGAGCGTGACCTGCGGCTTGGCGGATTGGCTCTCGATCAGGCGGGCGTAGGCGGTGAGGTCGGCGGCCAGAGCAGACGCTTTTGCCGGGAACGCTTCAACATAGGTGACGATGAATCCCGGGCCGGTCAATTGAGGCTGCTGGGGTTGCTGCTGCTGAGATTGTTGTGGCTGCGCTGTCAGGCCCACGGTGCCGGAGAGCAGGAGCAAGCAAGCTGCCAGCCGGGTAAGACACAAAAGGCGCACATGGAGATTCATGCAGCGATTGTATGCGAAGGAAGCTGTTCAGGTCAGACTCCTGAGTAAATTCCTATGTTGAGGATTTGGATGTGGCTGTGCTACTATCCGGGCAATCGATACATAAGGGCGAGCTTTCATTCTCTATCAATCCAACTCAATTCTTGTTCGGTCGATTCCTTTTTACGGGGTGCAGATGCCAACCATCACCTTCCAGTGCGCTATTTCCTCGACGATGGTGTCTTACATCAACCTTCAGGGAAAGCCTGTTCCTCTGCACCAGAGCGGGACCAACTGGACAGGCAGCTTGAAACTTAGTGTCACCGACACCCTGGATATTGCATATACGATAACCGGCATCACCGAGTCCCCATGGACACTTGCCGTAACGGTGGATTGCCCCGGCGGCAAACCGGCCTCGATATTTTCCGCAAACGGAAATATTCCTAGCGGCGGCAGTGTAGGCGACACTAAAACTGTGAAAGTGTCGGCCAATCCCTGCGCACCGAAGAGCGAGCCGTAACCCAGGAGAGTGCAATGCGCTTACTATTTTTAATTGCGGCGTTCGTGGCAACTGGTTTGTTCGGGTCTGCCCAGGAGTCTCTCTACCAGTCGGGAAACGGAGAAACCGCGATCTACTTGCGGCAGTCGACGACAGCCGTCAACCTCGGCGATAGCAAGGCAAGCGTAGCCTACATCGACCGAACGAACATCCATCCCTATTCCTGGGGAGTGGAGGCCTATGCGACGGCGAACACAGGCGTAGCCTCGCTATTCGCTTCCACTCAGCCCAAAGCCCCGGAAGGCGGGGGAAGCGGCACACTCGTGAGGCATTACATCCTGGCAAAGCGTCCTGTCGTGGGGGCTGGCGCCGGTCCCGCCAAGGAGGACTGGCTGCTTGTCGATGGCGGTTATGGGCGTTCGTCCTTTTACATCTACCCAACCAATGCCGCTCCGTCAACGAGTACTGCAAAGACCAGCTTTGAACGCTTTCGGACCATTCTCGCCTATAACTATTTTGCGGGCGGCGACAGGATACTGGGCTTCGCAGCCGGCGCAGAGCGGAGAAACAACCTGTCCAACTTGAAGTCCACCAGCCAGCAGACAGTTGTCGTTGCCGGTGCGCCGGGTTCGACGTCCAGCATTGTTACAACTCAGGCAGGCTATTACGGCAACTATAAGGTGTACATTGCCGCGCCGATTTACACTGACGCGCTTTTTTACCTGCCAGGCAAAGTGATGGTTCCAGGATTCGACAATCGTATAGGAGTCGACCTGTTCACGCGATCCGATCTTGCTGCCGTGAATCGCGGCTCGGCCGGAGGAATCGGCATCTTCCTGTTCAAGAAAAGCGATCCGCTGTCATCGATCGGCGGGCTTACGGCCTCCTATGACGGCACCAATTTCCAGGTTTCGCTTACGGCGGGGATATGCTTCTCGAAATGAACCGATAGACCAACGCTAGACCAGTCGCATTTCTAATCCTTATTCCCTGCTTTCATCCCATTACCACAACGGGCTGAAACAGCGTCCCGGCGATGCGTTTGGCGATGGCGACGAGATCGCGCTGTCCGGAGAATACTTTTACCAGTTGCGCGGAGGAGAACTGGGGAAGATTGGCCTGTGCACCATTGCGCAGGCGGCCCAGGACTTGCTCGTCGACGCTTACCGATGGCATTTCGGGGAGCAGGTTGCGGGGGTGGATGCAGAGGTTTTCCAATGCCTCGATGTTTCCCGCGGCAGTTTGCAGTTCTTCGAGGGAGTGGGCTTCGACAAGGGTGAAGACGCCGGCCTGGGTGCGGCGCAGACGGCTCAAATGCGCGCCGCAGCCGAGGGCCTGGCCTAACTCATGCGCAATGGCCCGGACGTAGCCGCCGGCGCTGATCTGCATTTCGAATTCGGCTTCGGGGCCATTGAGCGCTGGGATTTCGAACGAGGTGATCGTGATTTTTACGGGCTTGAGTTCAACCGGCTTTCCTTCGCGCGCTAGTTTGTAAGCGGGCTGGCCGGAGATTTTTTTGGCGGAGTAGGGCGGCGGCATCTGGTCGATCTCGCCGTGAAAGCGGGCGGCGGCGGTGCGGAGTGTTTCGAGAGTAGTGTTGGGAGAGAATTCAGGCCAGCGGTCGGGCGCGGCGGGTTGCCCCTCGGCGTCCCATGTGTCGGTGGCAAAGCCGAAGCGGATGGCACCGTCGTAACTCTTCTCAGCGGAGGAAAAGTATTGCGCCAGACGGGTGTACTTGCCGAGTAGTAGCGGCAGAACGCCCGTAGCCATGGGGTCCAGGGTGCCTAAGTGGCCGATGGAGCGCTCGCCGGCGATTTTGCGCAGCCGGTTGACTACATCGTGGCTGGTAACCCCGGCGGGTTTATCGACTACGATTAATCCATTCACGTCTTAGTGTAATCAATTGTGCGCGAGGTATGGTTTGGGCGTCGATGGCGTGTGCAGAATTGAACATACGGCGCGGCAGTAAGCGGTTACTTTGTTCCTATTACCTGCAACAAACTTTTCCGGCAGGTGCCGGACTCCCATCCCCAATCCGCAATGAAGGCTCGGGGCGCAAGCCCCGAAGCCATTTCTGTGTTTCGAATGCTTCCCGGCCGGAATCCTTGCACGAAGCCGGCGTATGAGGAGGATGGAAGCTCAGGCTGCGCTGGGGCGGACTAGAGAAAGGAACTCCGCTCGGGTTTCTTTTTGGCGGAAGCAGCCGACCATGGCGCTCGTGACGGTAGAGGAATTTTGTTTTTCGATGCCGCGCATCATCATGCAGAGATGGCGCGCCTCGATGACGACTCCGACACCCTGTGGATTGATGGCTTCCTGAATGGCATCGGCGATTTGGCGGGTGAGCCGCTCCTGCACCTGCAGGCGGCGGGCGAAGACTTCCACAAGGCGGGGAATTTTGCTGAGGCCAATGACCTTTCCGTTGGGGATATAGGCGACGTGGACGCGGCCGAAGAAGGGCAGCATGTGGTGCTCGCAGAGTGAAAACATCTCGATGTCTTTGACGATGACCATCTCGTCGTAGTCGACATGAAAGAGCGCGCCGCCGAGGATCTTATGCGGGTCTTCGATGTATCCCTTGGTGAGGAAATCGAAGGATTTTTCCACGCGCGAGGGCGTGTCGAGCAGACCTTCACGATTGGGATCTTCGCCGAGGCGGGCCAGAATTTCGCGATACATTGCCTCAGTGCTGATGCCGCTGAGAGAGTTCTCGTCTAAAGACGGCCTGGCCTTGCTGACTGAGATGGGGTGTGCCATGATTGCCTCCGAGGTTGATACGCAGGGGCTTGAAGCCCCGAGTTCGATTTTTCGATCTTTTCGGCAAGGCTAAAGCCATGCCCTGTTACAAAACATTTCATTCTGCTTTTGCTCGTATGGTGCGACACGCGCGCCTTATGGGCCGGATTCATTGTGGCATTCGAAGAAATTGTTTTCTGTCTCTTCTACACGCAGGCATTCCAACTTGCTTGCGGGCAGCGCGTCGTTAAGCAATCCAAAGAATACCTTACAAAGATTTTCAGTGGTGGGAACAGCGTTGGCAAATGCAGGATCGAGGTTGAGGTTGCTGTGATCGAAGCGCGAAAGCAGCTTTGCGTTGACAATTTGGTCGAGGTCCGCGAGGTTGATGACCATGCCAGTATCCTGCTGCACGGGGCCGCAGACGAGCACTTCCACTACGTAGTTGTGGCCGTGGCCGTGGGGGTTGTTGCACTTGCCGTAGGCGGCTTGATTTTCCGCGGGCGTTAACGAGTCTGCGTGAAGCCGGTGGCTGGCACTGAGCATGTAGCGGCGGCCGAAATATGTCTTCTCCGCGCTGCTGACCGGTTGGATCATTTGCCACCTCGAAATTCGGCGAAGATCTCCGGCGTTTCGTAGACGCGGATGCGGCTGAGTTCGGCGCCCTGTGCGGCACGGATGGAAGGCTCCAGGCGCTGCCAGGCGGCGATGGCGATGTTTTCCGTGGTCGGAATCATTTTGCCTTCCGCGAACTCAGGGACTTCGAGGTTGAGATGGCGATGGTCGTAGATGGAGACGAGGTCGCGTTCCATGACATCCTTGAGCCATTTGAGATCGACGACAAAGCCGGTGACGGGGTCGGGTTCTCCGGCGACAGTGACTTCGAGCGTGTAGTTGTGGCCGTGCCCGTTGCGGTTGGCGCAGCGACCGAAAACCTGCTGGTTCTTCTCCGCCGACCAGGCCGGATTCCAGTAATAGTGCGAGGCGGAAAATGTAGACCGCCGGGTGAGGTAGATCATTATGACCTCATTTAAAAGATGCCATTGCGAAGCGGGTGGATTCTAGTTTGATGAAAAATGAGTTGACTGTGCTGAAAGATGAAGGCTCCCATTTTCATCTGTTGAAAGCAGGAGTACGGTGCTTTGAGAATCCCCGCTCAGGACTTGTATTCCCTGCCCTTCCAGCTTACGCGCTTCAGGATGCGGTGTTGGAACCAACTGCGGTAGAGCAAGACGACGAAGATCGGCAGGCCGAGGGGCGCGAGGATGCAGTCGCTGATGGGGAAATTGGACTTGGCGACGCGCGCGTAAAAGCGAACCAGCGTGCGGACCCAGAGAAGCGCGAGAGCCCAGCCTGCGCCGAGCCAGGCAAGGGAGTGGAGAGCGAGCTTGGCGTTCCAGAGTTCGATGGCCAGAATGGGGAGGACAAAAAGCAGTCCGATGTCGATGACTTTCCAGATGGCAGTGAGCAGCGCGTTGTTGAACAGCAGAGCGAGGTTCTTGGTCCAGCCTTCGATCATCGCGGAATTGGTGCGGTACATGCGGGTTGAGAGGGCGTCATCCGCGTAGCGGAAGCGCAGGCCAACTTTGCGGCGCTTGGCGAGGAAGGCCAGCTCGACATCTTCCAGAACTTTGTCGGCGACGGAGACGTGGCCGCCGAGGCGACGATAGGCCTCGCGTTCGATGAGCAGAAACTGGCCGTTGGCTGCTGCGATGCGCTGGTTGGGGTCGGAGACTTTGGCGGGCGGGTAGGCCAGAGCCAGCTCAGAGAAGATGAGCGGCATGAGCGCGCGCTGGGCGAATCCTGAGACTATCTGGCGAGGCGAGTAGCTGAGCACACCGACCTTGTGGCGCTCGGCCTCGTGGATGGCTCGGCGCAGGTCGCCGGGCTCGTGGATGGTGTCGGCATCGGTGAACAGAAGCCAGCGGCCGCGGACGCGACGGGCGGCGGTAAAGACCGCGTTGTTCTTGCCGGTCCAATTCGGTTCCAGCTTATCCGACTCAATGACGGTGACGCCGGGGAAGCTGTGGGCGATTGCGGCGGTGCCATCGGTCGAGTGATCGTCGACAACGACGAGCTCCCAGTCCCTGCCGAGCTGAAAGATCTCTTCGGATTGAGAGACAAGGGACTCGAGGCATGCACCGAGGCATTGCTCCTCGTTGCGCGCGGGCACGATGACGGTGAGCTCGATGAGGGTGTCGGGCTCGGGCTGGTCGAATACGGTGCCGGGGATGGCGCGCGCGGCCCACTCGCGCCAGTCGGTATGGCTGGCGGGCGAGTCGGTCTCGTCAGCCAGGCCCAGGACCGGCTTGAATGCGGCGCGGGAAACCGGTTCGGTAGCGTCTTCTCTATTCATGACATCGTTCGACTTTCATTGAGCCCTTCCGCTCCGTATTATAAGGATGTGCGGCTCTCTCGTTTCGTTTTTCTGCTTCTTCTCTCTCCGATGGCCTTTGCGCCGGGCTGTAATCGGGGTGCGCCTCCAAAACAACCGGGCCAGCTTGCGCCGAGTTTTACCATCGCGGACGATACAACAACAGTGCGGCTAAATGACTACCGCGGGCAGGTGGTGCTGGTGAACTTCTGGGCTACGTGGTGCGAGCCGTGCCTGGTGGAGCTGCCTTCCCTGCTCCAGTTGCACCACGATCAGCCGAATCTGGTGATCCTGGGCGTGAGCATCGACGAGGATGGCGAGGCGTACAAGAATTTTCTCTCCCGGCGGCATATCGACTTCATTACGGTGCGCGATCCGGGCCAGAAGACCCCCCAATTGTTCCATACGGACATGTGGCCGGAGACTTACGTGATCGACCGGCAGGGTTTTATCCGGCGTAAGTTTGTGGGCGCACAGGATTGGACGAGCCCGGAGATTCAGAATTATCTGAAGTCGCTTTGAGTATAGCCACAAGATTTCCGGGAGGCCGGCAGTATCTCTAAACACGAATGTTTGATAGTCAAGATATTGATTGGAAAGGCCCGATGCGATAGAATTCCCAAATAATTTGTCCCTGATTTCCCTGGGACGGGGGTCATCATGAACGTTTGCAAGATGATGCTGTACGTTTGTTTCGCGCTTTCTGTGCCGCTGGCATCTGCTGATCAAGGTGCATTAATCAATTCCGGCGGCGCGCTCGGCGGAGGCAGCGCGGTTACCAACGTGCCGGGTACCCTGACGATATCCGGAAGCAATCTAAGCTATTTCAGCGCCGATGGCAGCACCGTGATCAATGCAACGTTCACCACCAGCTCGACGGTGGAGAGTTGCTCGGGCGGCGGTAAGGGCGGTCATATCTCCTGCAGCTACACATTTACGGGATCCTTCAGCGGCACATTAGCTGTAAACGGGGCAACGCAGGCAATCAACGGATCGACATACCAGGTCTACGGGACCAATTTAGTGCCCTACGGATATACCGGGTATAACTCCGCATATACGCCCTTCTACTTTACAGACGGGAATGCGAGGATTCTTCGCTCGGACGATCTGAGCGGCACCAATGCAATTGCGTATGGGACACAGGGCACGGGCGTTGGCCAGTTTTACGGCCCTTCCGGCATCGCGCTGGACGCAGCGGGACGGATTTATATTACCGACACGTACAACGACCGGATCGTCCGCATCGATGATATGAACGGCACAAACTGGACAGCCTTTGGCAGCTATGGCAACGGCCCAGGACAGTTCGCAAGTCCGCAAAGCATAAGCATCGATCCAACCGGGCACATCTGGGTGCTGGACAGCGGCAACGGAAGGCTGATCCGCATGGACGACATGAATGGCACAAACTGGACCGTGGTTGGCAGCTCCGGGTCAGGAGTCGGGCAATATCTCTCGCTTTCTTCGGCTCCGGCATTTGATGCGCAGGGAAGGATCTACATAGCGGACGCCGGGAATCAGTGGATTGCGCGATTTGACGATTTGAACTTCACCAACTGGACGACGCTAAGTCAATCGCAGCCGGTTGGTCCCTACATTTATCTGTTCGGCGCGGTAAATGGAGTTACGGTCGATCAGGCGGGCAAGATATATGTTGCCACCAATACCAGCGTGGTTCGCGTGGACGATATGACCGGGGCAAATTGGACCTCGATCAACGTAGGTACATTCGCGCCGCATACCATTGCAATCGACAATAGCGGAATGGTGATGCTGGCCAACGGCTATAACGCTCAGATAGTGGACAGCGAAGCCTCGGTGCAAACCTCGAATATCAGCGGCCTCGTGCAGGGCGTGTATGTGAGCGTATATGGCGCAGTGCCTATATCGTTGCCCAGTCCGCGTCCTTCGGCGCTCGGCTTTAATCCTGCGAGCTTGAATATTACACAGAATGTTGGCGCTAGCAGTCCGCCGCAGTCAGTTACGATTACGAACTTTGGCGGCAGCCCTGTGCACGGCTTGGACTCCATAGCATTCAGCGGCCCATTTCAGGAGACCAATAACTGTCCGGCGGTGCTGCAGGCAGGCAGCAATTGCACCGTGTCGGCGGTATTTACTCCAGCAGATACAAGCACCGTCACCGGCTCACTGACAGTGACGGACGACTCCGGAAACCTGGGCGCCTCTCAGACCATCTTGCTGACCGGAACAGGCACGTTGCCCGCTGCAACCGTGACACCCACTAGCTTGTCGTTCTCATCCCAGTTGTTGGGCACAACGAGCACGGCCCGCACGGTCACGTTGCAAAGCTCGGGCACGGGGCCGCTGCAAATCTCGAATATTGCGGTCACCGGCCCCTTCATCCAGACCAACAATTGCATTGGAGTTTTCTCTCCCGCGGCGACCTGCACGATTTCCGTAACATTTGCGCCAACTGTCGTAGGATCGGCTTCCGGAACAATGACCATTACCGACAACGCCGGCACACAGACGGTGAGCCTCAGCGGCAACGGCAGCTCGCCCGTGACGCTATCCGCTTCAAGCTTGAATTTTGGTTCGCTGGCAGTGAGCGACACCAGCGCGGCAAAGTCGGTGACGGTAACCAACCGGCTGAGCACGCCGCTGACAATCACCTCAGTCACCGCATCAGGACCATTTGTTGTTGCCAGCACCACCTGCGGGGCAAGCCTCGCCGCGGGTGCCAACTGCACGGTGGGCGTCACGTTTACACCGGCCGCCCTGGGAGCCGCTTTAGGCACGCTGAGCATTGCCGATAGCGCCATCAACAGCCCGCAGTCGGTAAGCCTGAGCGGAACAGGCACCGTCCCGCTGACGCTTTCAGCGAGCAGCCTCAGCTTTAGCACGACGGCGGCGGGCAGCACCAGTTCAGCCAAGAGCGTAACGCTGACGAATACGCAGAACATTGCGTTGACGTTCTCCAGCGTATCGGTAACCGGACCGTTCGCTGTTTCCAGCAACACCTGCGTGGGGAGCATCAACGCGGCAGCCAGCTGCACTGTGAGCGTAGTCTTTACTCCCACTGCAACCGGCACTGCAACGGGCACACTAACCTTCATCGACAGCGCTCCGGGCAGCCCGCAGACGGTAAGCCTGAGCGGAAGCGGCACAGCTCCAGTGACGCTCTCAACCAGCAGTTTGAGCTTTAATTCGGTGATGGTCGGCAACGCAAGTTCGGCCAGCACTGTTACATTGACCAACCGGCTAAGCACACCCCTCACCTTTAGCAGCATTGGAATTACAGGGCCATTCGCAATATCGAGTTCTACCTGCGGAACTGGAATTGCAGCTGGAGCCAGTTGCGCGGTTGGAGTTAAGTTCAGCCCGACATCCATCGGAGCAGCATCCGGCACACTCTCGTTTACGGATAGTTCCCTGACAAGCCCACAGACTGTTACTCTGAGCGGAACCGGTACGGCGCCGGCCTCCATTTCACCGTCGTCGTTGAGTTTTGGCACGGTAGCGGTAGGATCGACCAGCGCCGCTAAAACAGTTACGGTGACAAACAACAGCGCGTCGACGGTCCAGGTGAACGGTATCACTGTCACCGGAGATTATTCGGAGTCAAATTCCTGTTCGACGACGATTGCCGCAGGAACGCACTGCTCGATCTCGGTTAAATTCTCACCAACCGCGACTGGATCGAGAAGCGGAACGCTAAACGTTATTCTTCCCACAGGAACGCTGACGGTTTCACTGAGCGGCATCGGATAGCTCAGTTGGGTTCAATTCGCAACCGGCGCTGCTCACACTTACTCCAACTGCCATGTCATTTGAGATGGATTAAGACTTGGCATCGCATTGAGAACAGTGTGAGCAGGGCGCGACTTGCGGCAGTCGCTCAGCAGGCAGTGGGTCGCTTTCCTACCGCACACGCAGCACAATAATCGTTTCGTCGTCGAAGCGGTCTTTGCCGGACTGGAAGCGGGTTACGTCTTCCAGAATGGCATCGCAGATTTCCGCGGCGGACTTTTCGTGGCTGGCGCAGAGGATTTTTGCCAGGCGGTCCTCACCATACATCTCCTCGTTTGCGTCTTCGGCGTCCATGATTCCATCCGATGCGAAGACCAGAATATCGCCGGGCTCGGTGGCGACGCTGTACTCCTCATAAGCGACATCCGGGAACAGGCCCAGCGGAAAGCCCTCGGCGCGGATGGTGGAGGTTTTGCAGCCACGGCAGAGGATTGGCTGGACAGCGCCGGAGTTTGCGACCAGCAGAGTGCGGGTTTCATCGTTCCAAACTGCGAAAAGCATGACGACATATTGCGAGTCGAGCTTGCGCTCTTGAATCGCAACGTTGAGTTGGGCCAGCATGAGTGCGGGTTCGGGAGCGTACTGAGCGGCGGAGCGCATGATGCCGCTGACCAGTGCGGCGAACAACGCCGCGGGAGCGGCCTTGCCGCTCACGTCGCCAACCACGATTGCTGTGCGGTTTTCCCCATAGTCGATGAAGTCGTAGAGGTCGCCGCCGATGGTGCGCGCGGGGAGGAAGCGGACCGCCAACTCCGCATTCAGATGCTCGGGCGGCGTGGATGGCAGCAGGCGAAGCTGCACCTCGCGAGCCATGGCAATGTCGCGCTCCAGTTGCTGCTCCTGGCGGCGGACGGCCTGGTAGAGGCGCGCATTTTCAATGGCGATGGCAATCTGCGCGCCGAGGGCGGTTAACATGCGCTCGTGATCTTCGTTGAAGAAGTTAGTACGGGTGTGCTCCAGGTCGAGCACGCCGATGATGCGGCCTTTGTAGAACAGCGGCACCACCATCTC
>Ga0182012_10002705_pt1 | contig 19116 bp, 17 predicted proteins | sample 612S2SmetaG_FD_120486 | JGI IMG/M metagenome (GOLD analysis project Ga0182012, IMG submission 120486) | Permafrost microbial communities from Stordalen Mire, Sweden - 612S2S metaG | ecosystem: Environmental > Terrestrial > Soil > Wetlands > Permafrost | place: Sweden: Stordalen | collected...
CCAGTTGATCAACTTCGGCAAGGTGGACTACAAGATCAACGACAAGAACAACGCATCGGTGATCTACAACCACATGCGCTGGAACTCGCCCAACGGAACGCAGACCAATCCTGTGATCCGCAGAGGCATCACTTCGATTGGCAGCGACTACCTGAATATTGATGCGGTCATCGCCAAGATCGACACCTTCCTGACACCGTCCATATCGAACGAACTGCGCACGGAATATGCGCGCAACTACGGATATGAGACCGGCAACACGCCGCTGGCCAACGAGCCGACGACGACTGCGGGCGGGCTGCCCCCGACAGCCAGCATCACATCCAACTCCGGCTTCAACATGGGCACGCCGTACTACGTGCCGCGCAGCAGCTACCCGAACGAAGAAGAGGTGGACACGGTGGACAACGTGACCCTCTCGCACGGCAACCAGACGTTTAACATCGGCGGCGAACTGCGCTGGGCGCAGGACACAATCATTGACGTGGACTATGAGCACGGGCTGTTCACTTATACGCGGCTTGCCGACTGGTTTACGGATTACGCGCGCACCATCGGCGGCACGGCTACATGCGACTCCGCCCGGGATACGGGAACGGGCACCGGCCTTCCCTGCTACAGCAACCTGCAGCAGGCCTTCGGACATCCTTATTTCAACTACCACACCAACGATATTGCAGTTTATGCGCAGGACGATTGGAAGCTGCTCAAGACTCTGACACTGAATCTGGGCCTGCGCTACGACGTGGAGACCACGCCCTCGGCGCAGATTCCCAACGCAGCCGTGGCGCAGACGGCGCAACTGCCAAACTTCAAGGGCGGCATTGCGCCGCGCCTGGGCCTGGCCTATGACATCTTCGGCAACGGCAAGACGATTTTGCACGCCGGCGGCGGCATGTACTACGGCCGCATTCAGAACGGCACCATCTACAAGGCGCTCGCCTCGACGGGCTCGGCGCAGGCGCAGTTCCAGTTGAACTCCTCGCCTTCGACCACCAGCCCCATCTATCCCAACATAGTGTCGACGGCGAACCCGCCGGCGGTCTCAAACATTACCGCCTTCGCGGCTGGCTTCCAGAATCCGTACGGCATGGAAGCGGACTTCAGCGTGCAGCAGCAGTTGCCCTGGCAGACCGTGATCGGGGTTGCTTATCTCGGCTCCTTTGGCCGCCACCTGCCCACGTTTGTGGACTCAAACATTGCCCCGTCTACGACCACGAAAACATACACCTTCACCGGCGGCCCGCTGGCCGGGGATTCATGGACGGTGCCGGTGTATACGGCGCGCATCAACCCGGCATACAACGCGCTGTCTTTGATCAGCAGCGTCATCAACTCCAACTACAACGCGCTGTCGGCCACGGTCGACCATCGGCTGAGCAACGGCGTTGCCGCGCAGTTCAGCTATACCTACTCTCGCGCGCTGGACAACAACATGAACCAGTCCTCCACCTCCGACACCAACGATCAGACCGATCCGTTCACCAAGAAGCCAGACTACGGCCCCTCGGTCAACGACATCCCGCAGCGCTTTGTGGGCAGCCTGATCATCGCGCCCAAGTTCGACGTTGCCAACCGCTACGCTTCGCAGGCAGCGAACGGATGGGAGCTTGCGCCGGTATGGACCGTGCAATCGGGCGTGCCCTACAGCTACGGGCTCTCGGGCGGAACATCGATTGCCGGCGGCTCTTCCAGCTTCAATGGCTCGGGCGGCGTGGGCGCAACAGGCGGAGGAGGAGGAGCGACGGGCGAGTATGTGGACTTCCGCGCCTATCCGCAGTACGCGGCCACCGATGTATTTTTGAACGGGATTTATCCCAGCCGCAACGGAGTGCGCCAGGCAACAATCTACGACCTCGACACGCGGCTCTCGCGCACCTTCACATTTCATGAGAAGTACAAATTGCTGCTTGCGGCCGAGTCGTTCAACATTTTGAACCACCGCAACTTCACGGCTTACAACGTGGGCGCGTACTCGATTACCGGAACCACGGCCACTTACCAGTCCACCTTTGGCACACCATCGGCGGCTGGCAACACGATCCTTCGCGAGCGCCAGGTGCAGTTCGTGGGACGGATCGATTTCTAATTACCGTGTCTTTCAAACCGCATGGGCGGCTCAGGCGAGATTTGAGCCGCCCATGCTCGTTTTACAGCTCTGCGAACCCCGGCCATTGCCCGCGTATACTGCCATGCGCCCGCGTATAATTGATGGGTAGCTTCAATCAAGAAACGCGGCTGGAGCAGGCCCGCTCCCCGCATACGGAACATGAATGCCCGAACACATTAAGAAGAGGCTTCACGAAGAGATTCAGGCTCTGGAGTACGAGCTCGCCCATGAGCTGCCGGCGGAGATCAAGAAGGCTGTGGCTCTTGGCGATCTGTCGGAGAACGCCGAGTATCACATGGCCAAGCAGCGCCAGACGTTCGTCAATGCGCGCCTGGGCCAGCTCAAAAAACGCATGGCAGAACTCTCGCTCGTAAACCTGACTAACATCCCCAGAGACAAGGCCGGATTCGGCTCGACGGTGGTGGTCTTCGATTCCACCAAGGACGAGGAGATCGTTTATCGCCTTGTAACCAGCGAGGAGTCGGATGTGACCAAGGGGCTGATCTCGACTACTTCTCCCATTGGGCGGGGCATCGTGGGCAAGAAAGTGGGCGACATTGCCACCATCGTCACGCCCAACGGCAAACGCGATCTTGAGATTTTGAAGTTGACCACGATTCATGATGAAGCCGGCGAAGAGACGGCTGAAGAAAAGAAGTAGCAAAAACACGAGCTGCTAGCTTCTAGCCGCTAGCTCATGGCTCTTCGGAATGGAAGCGAACGATCTTGTGGATCGGACGGTTTGATCAAGAAATTGGCTAGAAGCTAAAGGCTAGGAGCTAGAAGCGGGAAATGACCTGGACCAGCCAATTTGGACGCGCCTGCGGATGGCTGCTGGATCATATCGTCCACGGGCTTTCGCTGACGCGCATCTCGCCCAATGTGCTCACCTTCATTGGGCTGGTGATCAACATCATCGCGGCATTTTTCTTTGGCCATGCGGACACAACCAACAGTACGCGCATGTTTTTATACGCCGGGATGGTAATCTTCGGCGCGGGCATCTTCGATATGGTGGACGGGCGAGTGGCGCGGCGGACCAACAAGGTGACCGTCTTCGGTTCGTTCTTCGATTCCGTGATCGACCGCTACTCGGACGTGGTTCTGTTCTTCGGGTTGCTGGTCTATTACGGCCGGATCAATCGGTTTAGGTATGTCGTGCTGGTGGCGTTCGTCATGGTGACTTCGCTGATGGTGAGCTACACGCGCGCCAAGGCCGAGGCACTGATTGGCCAGTGCAAAGTGGGCTTCATGGAGCGGCCCGAACGCATCGTCCTGGTGCTACTGGGCGCGCTCTTCAACCGCTGGGGCGTGATGGCGCCGGTGCTGTGGGTGCTGGCCGTACTTTCAACGATCACCGTGATTCATCGCGTGGTTTACACCTACCAGAACACCAAACATCTTGCGCCGATCGGGTGAGTTTTCTCCGAGTATGCGATTCATTCGTGGCGTTTGCAGGCGAAATGAGTTTGCGCAGGGACTAAAGCCCAATCAATTTGCGCCGAATTGCGGCACGACTGATGTCGTGCCCTGATACCTTGCCAAACATTCAATAAACTTTTAGTGCTCTTCGTTCATCGCATAGAGAACGATGTCCGCGGCGGCATCCAGATTTTCGTGTGTGCGGAGCATCAGGTCGTAAAGGTGCGGGTCCATGCGCCCGCAGCCGAAGTGCTGGCGGAGAAACTTGGCGCGCTGCTCTTCCACAAGATGAATGCGCTCGGGAATGTTTGCGCCCGGCTCAAGCATGGTCTTCAGGCGCTCGATCCGCTCCTTCAACGGTGCGTAGACGAAGAGGTGAAATGTGTCTGCCTTTGCATGCAGCAGGCACTGCGACCCGCGGCCCACGATTACGCAGTTGCCCTTCTGGTGAGCCTCTTCGATGATGCGCTGAGTTATGTCGGCCATCTCCCGGGCGTCAAAAAAGTCCTCGTCGCATACGGGCAAGTTGCCTAAAGTAGCTACACCCCGGACGGCTTCCTCGTGGAAATGGCGTAGCCAGGAGTCGGGGCGTTCGTCGTAACCGGCTACAACTTTCGTATCCACATGGGCGGCGCGGGCAATGGAATGGATCAGTTCTTCGTCGAGCAGTCGCCATCCCAGCCGGTCGGCAACCACCTTGGCTATGCGGATGCCTCCGCTGCCTAACTCCCCTGACACAGTCAATACGCGGTATTTCATGATCACCTCCCGTCGCAAAACCTGCGACTGGACGATCTGAGTTCATCCTACTCCGGGTGGGCTGTGCAGGATGTGAGCTAGATTACACAAGGGGCGAATTCTCTTACTCTTTTCACGATGAATCCGTGAAAAGGATGGAGTATGAATCCGCCCACTCGGATTCTCTTGCACCTCAAGCTGGAAACTCCCTAAGCGCCGACACGCACCAGCATGCAGGTGATGTTGTCGCCGCCGCCAGCTTTGTTGGCGGCGGCGATCAAGCGCTCGCACTGCTCTTCGAGAGGCTGGTTTGCGGCCAATATGCTCTCGATCTCTGCGTCTTTCAGCTCTCGAGTGAGGCCGTCGGAGCAGAGCAGAAAGAGGTCGCCGGGCTCGGGCTCGAGGGCGAACGTGTCGGGCACGACGGAGGGCTGCGTGCCCAGGGCGCGGGTGATCATATTGCGCAGCGGAGAGCGCTCGGCATCGCGCTTGGTCATGCGTCCCGCCCTGACCTGCTCATCGACCAGGGAGTGGTCTCGGCTGATCTGCTCCAGGCGGCGGCCGCGGAGCCTGTAGGCGCGGCTGTCGCCCACGTTCAGGATCCAGACATGCTCCGGCGCGGCAAGCAGCGCGACCATGGTGGTGCCCATGCCGGAGAGCTTTTTGTCATTTTGTGAGCGCTCGACGATGGCATCATTGACGGCGGCAATGGCCAGTTCCGCCATGGCGCAGCCGGGTAACTCGGTGCTGGCCGTAAGCCGTCGCATGAGTTCCTCGACGGCCATGGCACTGGCTACCTCGCCGGCTGCAGCGCCTCCCATGCCGTCGCATACAACGTAGAGGCCGTGCTCGGGCGATAAGCCGAATGCATCTTCGTTTGCGGGTCGCTTGCGTCCCCGGTCGGTCATGGCTGCCGCCGTATAGCGGCCTAAAGCTGTGGTCAAGTAGATAGACTCCCGTTGCACAGTGTACACACATGCCGGGGTTTGCGGAGAAAACTAATTTTCAGCGCTTCAGGGTCTGGATACCGCGTTGGGAACAGCGGTGGGCAACGGAGGCGGTGAGGGAAGGTCGAATATCTGAATGCCGTTGGCCGCGAGCAGCGCCACGCGACGGCCGGAGGGGGAGATGGCAACGTTTCCGCCGCCGTCGAGGACGGGGTTTGCCGGCGCTTCGAGCACTACTTCACCGGTGACGGCGTCGAAGATGCGCACCAACTGGCCCTTGATCTCTTCACTGGTAAGTGGAGCAAAGGTTGCGACGGCGTGGGAGGCGGCGAGATTTTCGCGGGCGAAGCGCAAGCCGTTGGGAGCCATCCTGGTGATGGGCCAAACCGTTTGCTCGGGAAACAGATCGCGCCAAAGCGTTTGACCGTCTGTGGTGAGAACGGTCAGGTAATTGTTGCCGTTGTCGGTGCAACTGTTTGCCAGCACCAGCTTTTCGCCGGCAAACTCCAACTGCGGGACGCAACTGGATTCGATCTCGCCCATGGGCTTCTCGCCGGGGCCGGTGAAGGCATTCAATTCGATGGTCCATCGGTCGCTCTTGCCGCGCAGTGCGCCCAGGTAGCCGTCGCTGTTGGTGGCCAGCGAGATGGGCGAGCGCACGCGCGTGGCCAGCATGATTTTGGTGGACGCGCGGTTGACGATGCGTAGGACGATACCGGCCGCGGTTTCGGAATTGGCCGTGGCATCCGAATCATCGCTGACTTGAGAGTCGGCATTGCCGGCGCTGGCCACCACGGTGGCTGGCTCATTCGAGTTTGTGATGAGAAAGCGTTGCGCAGGATCGAGATCCAGCGTAATCAGCGGGCCGGGATATTTGAGATAGGGCTTGAGCGTGAGCGAGCTGTCGCCCTCGAGGAGGCTGTTGCGGTCGCGGACGAGAAAATGTCCGTCGTTGAGCATCCACAGGTAGCGGGCGTGGTCGTGGATGGTCCACCGGGCCTGGGCCACGATCGTACCGGTGGGCAGAGCCAGCAGGACGGCCTTGATTTGGCGGGAGTCTTCCGATCCAGCCTCGCGGCGCTGCAAGCTGGGTACGCGAAAGGTAAACAGTACCTGGTCTTCGCTGAGAAAATCGAGCGATACAAAGGTATACCGCATGCCCAGATACAGCACGCCGGGAGCGGCGAAGCCCAGAGCGTCGACAGGAATGGTGAAGGATGGCGCGACCGTGGGTTTATCGGGAAACTTCGCGCCGAGGGTGCGGGGCTTGATGGCGGATGCGCGGGCAGATTCCTTCTGGGCCTGCGCCGCGCAGACGAGCGCTAGACCCGTGCCCAAGCAGAGCACGCGAACAATACTCCGACGCAATGTCCCTTTTTGAAAGCTCACCGCTTACCATTTTCGCCGATGCGGCATCATTTCGCAGCGGCTCAGTTTCAAGAAAGCTGTACTTCAGCATTTCATCGTAATTTCGCCACGCCCTTACAGGGCGGTTGAGGGGACATCGGATATTGTCCCGGGGTGTCGACCGGCGCAGAGCGCCCGGTTTCTACCCCGGGCTATTGTCTTTCCACCCCTCCGTGGTGATTTTCCGGCTGCTGTTTGTGCGAGAGTGGAATGAGGGATGAGTGACGAAACCCAAATTACCGCGCGCATTCGATTTCTAGGCTATGGCGCTTGCGCTCTGGCCAGCACGCTGTGGGGCACGGGATTCTATTTTGGCCGGCTGGCGCTGAATGAAATGTGCGTGGAGTACATGGTGCTCTACCGCTTTCTGTTTGCCGCGATTGGCATCCTTCCTATTGCCCTGCTGCGCCGCGAACCGATGACCGCCGGCGAGCTGCGCCTGTTGCTTTACACCGCCGCCTTTGGAATTCCCATTCAGTTTCTGCTCCAGTTCAACGGCCTGGCGCGGACGACGGTGAGCCATGCGTCGTTGATGGTGGGCGCCATGCCGGTTCTGCTGGCGGTGGCCGCGGTTCTGTTTGCCGGGGAGCATCTGGACTGCATTGGATGGATTGCCCTCGTCTGCTCCACCTTTGGCACAGCGCTGGTGGTGCTGGGCGGCAGCCACGCGTCCGGCGGACGGGAGACGCCAACGGTAACCGGCGACCTGCTGGTGATCGCTTCACTTTTCATCGCGCTGGCGTGGATTCTGCTCAGCAAACGGCTGATGCAGACACACAGCGCGCCGGTCGTTTCCGCTTACACAATTCTCGTGGGCACCGCGATGCTGGCCGTCTGCGTCTTCACGCCCAACCTACTGGCGAGTATTACGGGCGGTCACCCTGCGCCGATACCGTTTGCTCGCGTGACTTGGACAGCGTGGGCGGCGCTGGCCATGAGCGGCATCTTCTGCACCGCCATTACAACCCTGCTCTGGAACTGGGGCATCCATCACGTTCCAGCGTCGCGGGCGGGAGTGTTTCTCAACATTGAGCCCGCCGTTGGCGCGATACTTGGCGTGGAGTTGCTGGGCGAGCGGCTGGGGCCTTACGCTTGGGTGGGCGGCGGGCTGATTTTGGCGGCGGCCATTGTGCTGACCACACGCAGCCATGCTACCGATCCGGAGATTCTATTGGAGTAGAATCTGCTGCAATCGCGCGTGATCGAAGAACTTGTTGAAAAACGCTCGACTCGAATGCTTTGTAACAGGGCATGACCTCAGTCGTGCCGATAAAGCCAATCAAATCAATCGGGCATTGGACCCTGTTGCAGCGCTCCCAGCGCAATTGAATTGGATCGGGCAATTCTTCAACAAGTTCCTAAGTCACATGCCATGATCTGTCGCATTTCTTCGCTCTCGGTTTGAGCTTTCTAACCGATAGATTGATTGCCGGCCATGCCGGCAGGAGTAGATTATGGCGCATTTAACCTGGAGCGACGACTATTCGGTGGGCGTACGAGCCATCGACGGGCAGCACATGAAGCTCTTCGAGCTTTACAACAAGCTTTACGATGCAATGCTGATCGGCCACACGCAGGACTTTACCGGCAAGCTCTTGAACGAGCTTGTGAAATACACGCACGAGCACTTTCAAACGGAAGAAACCATGATGACGGCGGCTAAATATGCCGGGCTGGATGGGCACTGCGCCAAGCACCGCGAGCTGACCCACCAGGTCGAGGAATTTCTGGTCAAATTTCAAAAGGGGGAAAGCATGATCAACCTGAAATTGCTGAACTTCCTCCGCGACTGGCTCACAATGCACATTCAGCACGAAGACAAGGAGTACGGGCCGGCGTTGCAGAAGAGTGGCGTGCACTAGAACGTCTTCGGATTGCATGGTTACCGGTTGCAATTTGAACTGGAACACGTAAAACCCAAGATGCATTAATGCAGCTTTTCGAGCTTTTCAATCTGCTCCGGATTCATCTCCTGGCGGATATCGAGAAGCACCGCCGCGGTGGTCTTTTGCAGTGCGGAGCGTGCCTCGTTGACCGCGTCGATGGCGGCAAAGAGTTGCTCTTTGTCCGTTTTCGAGTTCTGATTCAGCTTGTCCAGCTTATCCTGCCGGCTCATGAGAGTTTTGTAGGCGGCCAGGATTGCGGGCTTGTTGGTGTCGAAGATCGAATCCATCTTCTTCTGCTGCTCTTTGCTCAGGCCAACCGCCTTGATGGCGGACTTGTCGTCCCACCAACGGCGGGCGGGGCCAAACGGACCAGCGCTGCGTTGTGCGTCGCTATTCGGCCCTCGTTCCGGCCCAGCGCCGGGTCCGCCTGGAGGTCTGCCCGGACCCATTGGACCACCCGGACCACCACCGGGGCCACCGGGACCACCCGGACCACCGCCTGGTCCGCCGGGCCCACCGCCGGGAGGGCCGCCGCCGCGCTGCCCATGGGCCGCCGGGCCCAAGAATGCGCCGAGCGCCAGGCTGCTCCCTAACAGAAAAATTGTGAAAAGGCGCGCTCTCATTGGCTCCTCAAATTCGATCGCGATTCCGCTCTCGCCCGACCGCGCATGTGCGGCTTTTCCAGTAGATGATACTCGCTCACCGGCGACTCCTCCTCGCTGTTCAGCGCCAGATTCACCGAGCGCAGCAGCTCGTTATCCTGCGCGATCTGCGCCTCCGAATCTGCGGAAGCTGCAACCTTCGCAGAGACCGAAGTTGTTGCAACATTCTCCATGCGCCGATGATTCGCATTCCATGTCGGGATTCCGATAGCCAGCAGCGAGGCCACCGCCAGAGCCCAGCCAAGCTGTGCATAGCGAACCTTCACGCGAGCGGGAGGAGTAATCCGCGCCGTTGCTCGAAACTCGCTCCGATATTGAGTCCAAGCCATCGAAGTTGTATGAAAGGCCTGTACCGTCGACTGAAACTCTTCTACGCGGCTCCGGCATTCGGGACACGCAGCAACATGCGCTTCGGACTCCTCGGAGCCAAGGCCGATAAGCAGATCGTTCAGGGCCGCTTCTGAAAGATGAGCCGTATTGAAATCGCTTGTATTTGCCATCGTCATATTGTCGCTCCAAGCTGGCTGCGGACCGCCGTCAACGCGCGATGCAAATGCGTACGAACCGTCGCCTCCGACATGCCCAACGCATCGCAAATATCGCCCACCGCCATCTCCTCGGTAAACTTCATCAGAAAAATCGTCCGCTGATTGGGCGAGAGCGTCTCCAGCACACGGGCCAGATGCTTCACCTTCTCTTTGGCCAGCAGTTGCTTCTCCGGGCTCGTTCCCTCGGCGGGGAGAAATCCCGCCATCTCGCTCACGTCAACAGCCGAGGACTTTACCCTTTTCCAGAACTTGTACCGCTCGGTCCTCTGGTGATCGCGCAGCACGTTGATCGCAATGCCCGTAAGCCATGTGCTCACGCTGCATTCGCCGCGGAAGTTCTCTCGCCCGTTGTAGGCCCTGAGCAGCGTATCCTGGGCAACGGTCTCGGCCAGATCCGGATCGCCGGTCGAGAAGGTCACAAACCGGAGCAGCCTGGCGCGATGCGTTTTGACAAGCGCGTCGATATCGTTGAGGGTGTCGTCGAGCTCGCTGATGGGCCTGGCCCTCCCCGTCACGCTAGATTCTAGTTCCCGCAAGGGAACTTCGCTCATCGGGAATGCAACTGTTGCGCAGGCGCTCATGGTTTTTGACGCTCTCGGTTCCTGCTGCGTTAGTAGCGCAATCCTTGCAGATTGATTACAGGAATTGAAGTTTAATCTTCTGGATCGCAAGCCATTCAAGCTGAAGGCGGCAAAGACATTCGGGGGCGCTGCTGGCTCCAGCAGCGCCCCCGATTTTCGAGCCACATGCTGCGATGCAATCAATGCGTTGGCGCAGTAGGCCCGATCGGCTGGCCCGGCGGAGGCGCCTGCACGTCCGCCACCAACACCAACCCTCCCGCACTCTTGAACAGGAAGCCGTTGAACCGAACCGTGCTGCCCACGGCAATCGTGGGGGCATTGATGGACTGCAGGTTGGCGTTGGTATACACGGTCACGGTCGTAAGTCCGGTGAGCGTTGCCAGCGCCGAACCGGTGGGTAACGTGACGGTGATAGCGGTATAGTCACCCGATGTCTTGGTGCCGGCGACCGTGCCATTGACCGTCTGCGGGGTCAGATAAACGCTCTCTGCGGTAGCCGCGTTATTGGTTACGCTGGCGGCGATCACGCTGACCACCTGCCCGGCAAACATGGTCGACGCATTGAAGGTCGGTTGCGGCAAGTCGCCGGTGGCAACATTGTTAAATCGTTGACCGACCTGGAAGGTGGTTGAGCCGTTGACGGTGATCGTGTTCGAGATGGCGGTCGGTGTCGAGCTTGGCGTACCGATCAACTGGCGCGATGCCTGCGTAAACGACGTGGCGGGCGTGCCGGTTACCGCAGTCACGGGACCAACCAGCATGACGGGCGGAGTTCCGCTCTTTGGCGGCTGACCCTGTTCTTCAATGCGAACCGCCAGCAGACTTCCGTTGCTCTGCGTCGCTGTATCCACTTCCACCAGCGCGCCGACGGCAAGGGCGGAGAATCCGCTCAGCCCCTGATACTGCGTACTGGAGTTCACGTTGATGGTCAGCGCCGTTCCCTGGCTGTTGGTCAGCGTAAAGCTGTTGGTGCCGAGCGCCGTAACCTGACCCTTGATGCCGCTCTGCAATCCGTTGGTGCCGTTGGTGGGGCCGGTGGACTGAATGGGCGCTGCCGCAATATTGAAGGTCGGCGTAACGGTCACAGTGGTCCCGGAGATCGAAACAGAACTAGCGACGAGGTAATCGATGATCAGCGAGGTCATCGAGTTGCTGATGACGATGGGCGATGTAAAGGTGATGGTCTGGCTGGTGTTGGCCAGGGTCGCGGTTGCCTGCACAATCTTCTTGGTGGTCGGGTCGATATAGGCCACCTGCGCATTGGAATAGGTGAGCGCAGCGCTCACGTACGTGTCTTCCGCCACGGTAGGCGTTAACAACGGCTCCTGCACGGCATCCAGGTGCGAGGCTTCAAAGTTCACAGGCGAGGAGATCAGGCTCGCCGTCTTGCCGCTCGAGTCGGTCAGCACAATCGTGTTCAGGGTGAGGCTAGCGGCGATCACCTGGTCACTCGGCGCATCGGTAATGGATACCGGGACCGCTACTGTGACTGCAGACGGAGAGGAGGACAGAAGCGCAGTTACCCCTGCTGCCGAGCATCCGGCAATCGCCAATGCTGCTAAAGCAACTACCGCTGCAAAAACTCCGGAGAGATTTGTCAAAATTTTATTACTAGCGTTCATCGAAATTCTCCTTGCAGACTTGCGTACATCCGTATGTTGTTTATGAGCCGAAGGTTTTCAGTAACCCCGTACAGTTAGTCGCGCTCTCGATGGAAATCGATTACAGCAAAGGCCGATTTTTTTCTGTTCCGGCCTTTGGCTCAGGAATCCGGCAAGGCGATTTTACGCCTTTGCAGCCAGCCCCAGCTCATTCCGCGTAAGATTAACGACGAAGGCTTATCGGCTGGCTGCGCCTCCCGAATCGGGGGGAAAAGGATAAAGCAATGAAAACAATATGGATCGCAATCACGACACTGGCAACGATTGGCATGGGTTTGGCCCAGGCTCAGGCCCAGAACAAGTCTGAAGCCGCGGGGCTGTCGGGCCTGGCGCACGTGTCCATTCGTGTCAGCGACGTGGATCGCGAAGTCGCCTTTTTTGACAAGCTGGGTTATGAGTTGGCGTTCGACAACGGCAAAGATGGAAAAATAACCGAGGCCTACATCAAGATCAACGACGTGCAGTTCCTTGAAATCTCGCCAGCCAACCCTCCGCAGCGCCCGGCGGGCTTTGCGGATGCGGCCTTTGAGTCAGCGGACCTGAACGCGCTCAATGCTCGCTACGCCGCCGCCGGCCTCAAGCCCACGGAGGTGCACAAGGGCGGCGCGGGAAACCTGATCTTCATGGTCGATGCCCCGGACGGCAGCGAGACAGTGCTGACCCAGTATCTGCCCGGCTCCCGCCATATGGATGACAAGGGGAAGCACCTCGGCATCACCAGAATTTCTGAAGAACTGATCGGCTTTGAGCTTCCGGTAAAGGATCTCGCGGCCTCGCAGGCGTTTTATGAGTCGCTGGGCTTCGATGCCGAGAAGAGCGGCCCTGAGGTCTGGCTCACACTGCCGTCCTTCCCAGACCTGCGCATTGAATTGCATGCCGCCCGCGCTGGCGATCAGGTCCGTTATCTTTTTGCCATCGCAGATGCCAAGCAGGCGGCAAATGTACTTCGCGATGCCGGGCTCAAGGTCGAGCGCCACGAAAAGATCGACGATGTGGCCGATCCGGATGGAAATGTCTTCGTTCTGATGGAGTCGCAGGCTTCGTCAAGCCACCGTAATGTGATCACCCGCCGTCGCAAGTCCGATCCGTAGTTGTTCGAGGCCGCTCGATCAAGGGAAATCATTCAAACGACTATAATGAGCTATACCTTGATCATTCAGGCATCATGACCGATAACGAGCTCATCTTCATCACCGGTTCTACAGGCTTTCTGGGCGTACAACTGGTGCGCGAACTGCTCACTCGCCGCCCTGACGCGCGGCTCGCCCTGCTCATTCGCACCCGTCCTGGGCAATCCGGCGACGCTCGCGCCGACTCGTTCGTGCCGGCGGAGCATCGCTCGCGGGTTACCGTTTATTCCGGAGACGTGAGCCTGCCCAACTGCGGCCTGGATGCTGCAACCGCCGACCAACTCTCCGCCGAGACCACGCGCGTTATCCACTCGGCGGCGACGGTGCGCTTCGATCACACACTGGCCGAGGCGCGCCACATCAATGTAGAAGGCACGCGACATTTGCTCGACCTTGCCGCCCGCGCGCGCAACCTGCGCAGCTTCGCCTATGTCGGTACGGCTTACGTAGCCGGCGAACGGACTGGGCTGGTACGCGAAACCGAGTTGGCCGTTGGGCAGGGCTATCGCAACACCTACGAGCAGAGCAAGTCGGAGGCCGAGGCGCTGGTGCAGTCGCGGCTGGGCTCGCTGCCCGGCGTGATTCTGCGCCCCAGCATTATTGTTGGCGACTCGCGCACCGGCGTCACGTCGAGCTTTAAGATGATGTACTGGCCGCTCAAGATTTATTCTCGCCGCCTGTGGCGCACGGTGCCCGGCTATCCGGACGCGATCCTCGACATTGTGCCGGTGGACTACGTCGCTTCCGCCGTGGCTAACCTGGCTTTCAACCAAGACGCGCTTGGCAGTACGGTTCACCTGTGCGCAGGCCCGCAGGGCAGCGCAACGATTGCCGAGGTTGCGCACCGCGCGGCGGAGTATTTTCAGGTGCGCGAGCCGCGCTATATCGATCCGAAATTATTTTTTGCCGCCATTCGGCCCATCCTCTTTGCAACGCTTTGGGGCCGCAAGCGGCGCATTCTTGAGGACGGGCGAGCTTACCGCGACTACTTCACGATGAAGATGCAGTTCGACACGACCAACGCTGAAAGGCTGCTTGCCCCCGCGGGTCTCGAACCGCCCCATGTGCTCGACTATCTCGATCGCCTCTTTCACTACTGCGTGGCCAGCGAGTGGGGCCGCAAGCCGGTCACCGTCTGATGAATATATTCGGCCGCTATCGCCTCGCGCACGACCGTACCGTGACGGTTGCCAATCTTGTAGACGAGCTGATGGCGCGCAAGGGCGATTGCCAGGTGTCCGTGGACGACGACGGTATTTATATGTTGTCGCAACTGCATGCCGACATGCAGCGCATCGATGCCTTCCTTCGCCGCACCGTCGCTCTCAAGCCTGGTGAGCCGGTTGCCATCTACAAGACCAACGATCGCTTCTGCTTTCACTGGTTTTTGGCCGTCATTCGCGCAGGCGGCATTGCTGTTCCGCTGAATCCCATGCTGTCACTGACCGAGGTGCAGCGCATCCTGGTGGAGAGCGGTACGGAGATTCTGGTCACGGACAAAGCCGTCTTCGAGCGAACGATACACGAACGCGCCGCGCTGCATGTGCGTGTGTGGATACAGGCCGACAACCAGCAAGAGACGCTGCCGGGTTTTGTTCGAGTCATTGATTGCGATGCGCCGTTTCCGCCGACTGTGATCGATCCATCAGCTACCGTTGCGGTCTTCCACACCTCCGGCACCAGCGGATTTCCGAAAGGCGCGGCGCTTTCAAGTACGGCGCTGCTTGCGGCACGCGTGTCGACGTCGATCGCGGGCACGATCCTCGGGCCCCGCGACATTGCGCTCATTGCATTGCCCTGGTCGCACATCATGGCGGTCAGTATCGCGCTATATGGGCTCATGGCCAGCATCCGCGGCTGCTTTCTTGACCGCTTCAACGTGGACGCGGCGCTGAGCCTGGTCGAGCGGCACAGAGTGACGACATTTGTCGGCGTCCCCGCCATGTTTGCGCAACTGGTCAACAGCAATCCGGCACCTGCGCGGCTGGCCCGCATTCGCGTCTGGCTTTCGGCAAGCGACCATCTTCCTGGTGAAGTGCGCGAACGCCTCAAAACATTTGGCGCACTGCTTCGCTTGCCCGGCGGCCTGCGCGTTCCTCCGGTGCTTATCAACGGGTATGGAATGGTGGAGTTGGGCGGGCTGGCGATGATGGGCCTCGATCTGCCGTTGCTTCCCGGCACAGGCGACCTGTGCTTCCCCGTGCCGCCGTTTCAGATTCGCATTGCCGATGAAGGTGGCCGGAGCCTGCCGACCGGCGCAGTCGGCGAGTGCCAGATTCGCCGCCGCGGGCTCTCGCCGCATTACTGGAAGGACCGCGGGGACACGCAGGGCCTGCTCACCAAGGACGGCTGGCTGCGCACCGGCGACCTGGCTCGCCGCAACCGGCTTGGGCTCATCCAGTTGGTGGGCCGCATGAAGGATGTGATCAAGTCAGGCGGCTACTCGGTCTACGTTCGCGAATTGGAGGAGGCCGTGCTGGCGCATCCCGCCGTTGCCCGTGCTGTTGCCTTTGGCATGCCGCATAAAGAAAAGGGCGAGATCCCAGTCACCGCAGTCGAACTCCATCGCGACTCGCACGTCAGCGAAGAGGATCTGCTGGCCTGGTGCCGCCAGAACCTGGCCGCATATAAAGCGCCGCGCCGCATCTGGATTCTGGAGCCGGGCAGCATTCCGCAAAATCATACCGGCAAAGTTCTTCGCCGTGTGCTGCAGGAGCAGTTTCTGCCGTCAATGACCGACGTTGCCTGATTGCAACTCGATTTTCGTAATCCTTGCTGTCATGCGGAATTCGAGTGTGATTATTTGTGTCCTCGGCCCCCTCCACGCGTCCAATGAGAGTGACCCGTTTCCCCACCATCCCTTACTGTCTTTGCAGCCGTGAGCATGGCTGCGCCTTCATCGCCGTCGCTTTGTTTGCAGCTTTTTTACTGGTCTCTTTTGGCATTCATGCGCAAACTCCCGCATTCGGTCAACAGCCACGCCATCCGGTTCTTATTGAGTTGTTTACTTCAGAGGGTTGCTCCGACTGCCCTCCGGCCGATACGCTGCTGGCACAACTCGACGCAACCCAATTCGTTCCCAGTGCGGAAGCCATCATTCTCAGCGAGCACATCACCTACTTCAACTACCTCGGCTGGCAGGATCCTTTTTCGTCGGAGACGATGACCGAGCGCCAGAAAGCGTATTCGCGCGAACTTGGTCTCGGCGATGTCTACACCCCGCAGATGGTTGTAGATGGAACGCAGCAGTTTGTCGGCAGCGACAGTGCAAAGCTCAGGGCAGCTCTTGCAAAAGCCGCGCTGATGCCGAAGATCGATTTGCAGATCGCGGCGGCGAGGCGGCTGCCGGACGGCGCGCTGGAATTTTCCGTGCGCGCGCCGCAGAGTGCAAATGCGACTCTGCTGGCCGCAGTTGCGTTGAGCAAGGCTACGTCTCCCGTCAAGCATGGTGAGAACGCAGGCCGCATGTTGAATCATGTTGCCGTGGCTCAAGCGATAAAGGATTTCGGTTCAGCAGCGACGGATGGGCGAACACTGCATTTCACAGCCAGCGAACTCGTGAACGCCAACAAGAGCGGAACGCAGCTCCGACTCGTGGTTTTTCTGGCCGACCGTCGCGGCCATGTGGTGGGCGCTGCGGAAAAGCTACTGGACTGAGTTTCCCAAAACTCTCACATTCCCCGGCCAGTGCGCCCCCTTACTTCACGCGCGGGTGCGCGGCTTTCCACTGCGACTCGCGATCCTGAACGTCGGAGAGCTGATCGGCGGTGATCCGCGTGCCTACAATTTGGCGGTTGGCCGCATACTGCGCTTGGTTCGGACTATTCACAGCAGCAGCGAGATCGAGCCAGAAGTACGCCTCCGCATCGTTGCGCGGCACTCCTTGCCCAAATGCGTAAAGAATCCCCAGCGTGCCCTGCGCGCCTGAGTCCCCGGCATTGGCGGCTTTGCGGTACCACGCGGCAGCCTGCGCAACGTCCCGTGGAAATGACTTGCCCGCGCCGTCGCGATAGAGCGCCGCCAGATGAATCTGCGCGTTGATATTTCCTTCGTCTGCGGCTTTTTTATACCAAAGCGCCGCCTGCCTGGGGTCAGCCGAAACGCCTTTACCGGCCGCGTAGCTTTCGCCCACTTGCACCTGCGATCCCGCATCGCCGGCATTGGCCTTGGACAACAGGTCGGCATCGATCGCCGAGTCGCCTGCATTCTGAGCCACGGCGATCGCCAGATTGCAAGCCAGCGCTATCCATCCTACCCACTGAAGTTTTCTATTGTTCACGGCTCTCTCGCTCATTGTTGATCGAATATGCCCCGCTTTTGTCGTAGTTGGACGTCGCTAAGGTTATCGACAGAATCGGAGATTCATGCTGTGTGTTTCATAATCGGAACCTTGTCTGGCGCGATCCTCCACGGCAAATAGAGCCGAAATTGACGTTAAGTCAAAGATAGTTAATCCCTTAGAAAATTCGGCCGGGGTTGTGCCGCTATTTATGAAACACATTCAACTAAGTCCACCGCCTTTTGACGTAAAATTTAGCTATGACTGAACGCATGTCGCTCACCCTCGCCCAGGCCGATCCAGACATCGCCGCCGCCCTTGACCATGAGACCCTCCGCCAGCACGAGGGCCTTGAGATGATAGCCAGCGAAAACTTCGTTTCCGAAGCAGTACTGGAAGCAGCCGGCTCCATCTTCACCAACAAGTATGCCGAGGGCTACCCCGGCCGGCGCTACTACGGCGGCTGCGAGTATGCGGACATCGTTGAAAATCTGGCCCGCGACCGCGCCAAGCAAATTTTCGGCGCAGAGCACGTGAATGTTCAGCCGCACTCCGGCTCGCAGGCCAACGCGTCGGTCTTTGCCGCAGTGCTGCAGCCCGGAGACACCATTCTTGGCCTCGACCTCTCGCACGGCGGCCACCTGACTCACGGCCACAAGCTGAGCTTCAGCGGCAAGCTTTACCGGACGACTTTTTATCACGTCCGCCGCGATAACGAGACCATCGACTACGACCAGATGGAGGCCGTAGCTGTCGCGGAAAAGCCGAAAGTGCTCATCGGCGGCGCCAGCGCCTATCCCCGCCTGTGGGACTTCGAGCGCATGCGCCAGATCGCAGACAGAGTGGGCGCGCTGTTGGTCTTTGACATGGCGCATATTGCCGGCCTGGTGGCGGGCGGCGTTCACCCCTCGCCCGTGCCGCACGCCCAGTTCACCACGACCACCACGCACAAGACATTGCGCGGACCGCGCGCCGGTCTAATCCTCTGCAAGCAGGAGTATGCCGCGGCGGTTGATAAATCCGTTTTCCCCGGCCAACAGGGCGGACCGCTGATGCACATCGTCGCCGCCAAGGCTGTTGCTTTTGCCGAGGCTCTGCGCCCCGAGTTCCGCCAATACTCGGCACAGACCGTTGCCAATGCGCAGGCGCTCGCCGCCACACTCACCGGAGCCGGTTATCGCCTGGTCTCCGGCGGAACGGACAACCATCTTGTTCTAATTGACGTTTTCCAGAAGGGCATCCTCGGCTCCGAGGCCGAAGTCGCCCTCGGCAAGGCCGGGATCACCGTGAACAAGAATTCGATTCCCTGGGACACAAATCCGCCGCTCAAACCCTCCGGCATTCGGATGGGTACGCCAGCGTTAACTACGCGCGGCATGAAGGAACCCGAGATGCGCCAGATCAGCGCATGGATCGTCAAGGCACTGGAGTCCCGCAATGACGATGCCGCTCTCGATCGCATCCGCGGCGAGGTTGCGGAACTCTGCAACCAGTTCCCGCTGTACGCCTGGAAGCGCACGCCCGCCGCCGTAAACGCATAAAAATCAAATCAAGATGCCCGTCCGAAGTTGCCCGTTCGTGCAATCAGGACGCGCAACTTCGTTATCCGAATTTTTGCTGTCAACAGCGATCATTGACCCCCCCGCGCGGTATTGCTAAACTGGTAATGCGGGGTGGAGCAGCCCGGTAGCTCGTTGGGCTCATAACCCAAAGGTCGCTGGTTCAAATCCAGCCCCCGCAACCAA
>Ga0182012_10002706_pt1 | contig 19111 bp, 17 predicted proteins | sample 612S2SmetaG_FD_120486 | JGI IMG/M metagenome (GOLD analysis project Ga0182012, IMG submission 120486) | Permafrost microbial communities from Stordalen Mire, Sweden - 612S2S metaG | ecosystem: Environmental > Terrestrial > Soil > Wetlands > Permafrost | place: Sweden: Stordalen | collected...
AGCTGTTCAAGGCGAATCCATCCCTCCGCGCCCTGCTGTTCGAAGTGCCTCTCCGTAGAGCTGGAGTGGGTTGAAGTAGGTGGCGAGGGCGTCGTTGTCAGCTACTGCGTCGTCGCGCAGCCGCTCGTCTCGGGTATCGCAGCGCCCTACGTCGTACTTTGCGTCTCGCTCCTCGACGCGCCCGACGTGCACCTCATCGCGAACGTTGCTGCGAACAGCGGTTCTGGTGTGGCCGTCGGTGCTCGCGTCCACGTCGTGTTCGACCTCATCGACGACGACTTCGTGCTCGCGAATTTCGAACTCGTGGCGAATGCCGCGTGAAGTCCACACAGGACGTGGGGGGAACGGCGATCATCGGCTTCGGTGCGACCGATGTCACCCGCCAGCCCACTGAAGCCATAGGACAGTATGCGGTGCGTGCCGTAAAGGCAGCGCTCGAAACGGCCGGTATCGACAAAGACGAAGTTGACGGTTACGTCGGCGCTCCAGGGCTGGCCAGCTACTCCACCAACCATTGGGATGGCGCCGATGAAGTGTCGGCTGAGTACATGCTGTCGGCGCTCGGCCTCAAGCCCCGTTGGAGTGCCGATACGAGCGGACTCGTTCTAGGCATGGTGGCGGCCGCTCGTGGCGCGCTCCTAACTGGAATGTGCCAGTACGTGGTCGGTGTCCGTGCCCTGTACTACCGGTCGGGATCGGTGTACTCATCAGTGTCGTCGTCAGCGATCGGTGGGAGCGAGCAATTTACGATGCCCTACGGTTTTGGTCCCGGAGGAGCGCGCCACGCGCAGTGGCTGGCGCGCTACAACAGCGTCAACGGGGCCACGAGGGAGGACCTGTTCGCGATCGTGAAGGCCGCGCACACGCACGCTCGCCTCAATCCACGTGCGTACTGGAAGCACTCGACCCTGACGCTGGACGAGTACCTCGAATCGCGTTGGGTGGTGGAGCCCCTCTGTCTCTACGACTGTGACATTCCGGTCACGGGAGCCGCCGCATTCGTCATGACGACCACAGAGGCGGCCAAGGCGCTCGGCGTCCCCTTCGCGACGGTCACGTCGATGTCGAATGGGTACCATCCCCGTGGTGCGCTCGATGACGCAGGCCTCGTCGCCTCGGACATACAGGTGTGCCAGTTGTACGACGGCTTCGCTTCTTTTCCCTACTTCTGGTACGAAGCACTCGGGTTTTGTCCCGACGGTACGGCGCATCGATTCATTCAGGACGGCACGATCGAGCTCGGCGGGACGATCCCAACCAATACCTTCGGCGGCAGCCTCGGTGAAGGGCGATTGCACGGTATCGGGCACCTCCATGAGGCCTATTTGCAAGTCACAGATCAGGCCGGAGCCCGTCAAGTCCCCAACGTGGAACACGGGGTAGTGCAGGTCGGTGCGCCCGATCGTTCGTGGATCGCTGTGGTCAGCCGCGGCAACTGACGGGTCATATGCGAAGTTCAGGATACACAGTTAACACTGTGTTACTATGGACGTCGGGTATTTGTTGACAACGAACTTAGGGGAGACTTCGATGACGTCAGTGCAATGCGATGTAGTTGTGTGTGGCTTAGGTGGTGCGGGGGCGATGGCTGCGATTGCGGCGGCGGAAAGCGGCGCCAACGTCGTCGTCGTCGAGCGCACTGACGATGGTGGCGGAAGCACTCGTGACTCCGGCGGCAACATCCGAACATTTAAAGATACGGAACTCGCCATTCAGCACTACGCCTATCTGTCGTACGGTTCGACAGCACTTGACGTCATTCGTGCCATGGTCGAGACCGCGGTGACGCTGCCGGAGTGGTTCGTCGCTCACGGGGCCCAGCAAGTGTGGGGAAACCCGCGCCACACCACTGGACTCGAGGGTTATCCCGAGGCGATCTGTCCGATCACCTACGCGGGCAGCGCGTTTGAAGGCGCCCCGGGCGCCGAAGGACTCGGACCACGTTTTCAAGCTGCGTTGGCATCGTGGACGTTCGATGAGACCAACATCAAAGGTGGAACGGCGGGCGGCACCGCGTCAGGAACGACGCTCTGGCAAGTCCTCCACGCCAACCTCGTGAAACTGGGCATCACGATTCACTACAACACGCGGGCCGAGGAATTGATCCTTGATGACGACGGATCGGTCGCTGGTGTGCGCTGCGCATCGCCCGACGGGACCGTTGAGGTTCGGGCAAGTCGCGGAGTCATTCTGACCTCGGGTGGATTCGCCGACGACTCCAAGTTGAAGATTGACAGCTTCGGAGCTGACATCCCCACGTTGTGTGGACCAGGTAAGAAGACCGGTGAAGGCATCCGAATGGCTCAATCCGTTGGAGCTGACCTTTTCCACATGAAGGACTTGGCGGCCACCCTCGGCTACAAGTTCGACGATGAGCCGGCCGGTTTCTTCGCCACCATGCGCGGACCGGGGTTCGTCCTCGTCGACCAGGACGGTCTACGTTTTGCCAACGAAACCGAACTCGAAGGCCACGCGGCCGGACTCTCGCTGTTGGTGCCCGACCAGCATCGCGGTTCGTACCGACGTATGCCCTGCTTCTTCCTCTTCGATGAGGAGACACGTTACGACGGACCAATCGTGCGTACTCCCTCTGGTTACAACGCCGGGTACCCCTGGAGCCGGGACAACCAGAAAGAGATCGACCGCGGCTGGATCAAGACGGCCGACACGATCGCCGAACTCGCCGCACAACTCGGCTTGCCCGTCGATACCGTCGAGCAGACCGTTGAAGAATTCAATGCCGCCTGCACGTCCGGCAAGGATCGATTCAATCGACCCACCGATCTGATGCGCCCCATCGTGTCGGCGCCGTTCTATGGTGTTGCGACGTGGCCGGTCCTCTTCAACACCCAAGGTGGCCCTCGCCGCGACGCAAAGTGCCGTGTATTGAACATGGACGGCGAGACGATTTCTGGGCTGTTCAGTGCCGGCGAACTCGGTTCTATGTTCGGCGCCTACTACCCCGGCGGCGGCAACGTCACCGAGGCGCTCGCGACAGGCATCATCGCGGGTCGCGCTGCGGCGTCCGTTTAGCCAGACGTCTCAGCCGCCTGTCGGCACACGAGACTTAGCCAGGGGAATCCATTCGGCGATATGTGGTTTTGAGTTCCTTGGCTACGACTCGGACTACGGGGAGTAAGCCCTCGAGGTTCCGACACCGGCGTGCCGATCATTCGTGAGGTGAGTAAACCACTGAGTTGCAATGACCGTGTTAGACGTCGGTGCGAATCCACACGGCCTTTACGTTGAGATACTCGTCGAGACCGTGGATGCTGAATTCGTTGCCCCATCCACTCATCTTCGTGCCACCGTGCGGCATGGCCGGATCGGTGAGCCCATAGCTATTCACCCACACGACGCCCGTATTGATGGCGGCTGCGAGTTGATGGGCCTTTCCGACGTCGCGTGTCCACACGCCACCGCCGAGGCCGAACTTCGTGAGGTTAGCGCGCCGCTTCACTTCGTCAATGCTGTCGAAGGGCAGTATGGCCGCAACCGGTCCAAAAATCTCCTCCTGCGCGATCCGCATGTCGTCATCAACGTCTGCGAACACGGTGGGGGACACGAAATAACCGTTTTCCAGGTCACCGTCAACGCGTCGTGACCCGCCGGCGGCCGTCCGCGCACCCTCGTCCTTGCCAATGCTGATGTAACCCGAGACGCGGTCTAATTGTGCTTGCGACACGACCGGTCCGATATCGGTTTCCTCGTCTTGGCTATTGCCTACGACCAATGCGTTGGCATAGTCCGACATGCGAGCAATGACTTCCTCATAAATCGGGCGCTCCACGAAGACCCGAGTGCCGGCGTAGCAAACCTGACCCGAGTTGCCAAAGACGCCATTGGCTGCTCCGGCGATAGCGGCATCGAGATTGGCGTCCGCGAAGATGATGTCGGGCGACTTCCCGCCAAGCTCGAGCGACACGCGCTTGAGGTTACCCGCCGCGGCACGCACGATCTTTTGACCCGTGCCCGAGGAGCCGGTGAACGCCACCTTGTCGACGTCGTGGTGTTCGGCGAGTGCTGCGCCAACGACTTCGCCACCGGTGACGATGTTGACGACGCCAGCAGGTAAGTCCAGTTCTTGAATGAGTTCACCCAGTCGAATTGCGGTGAGCGACGCTTCCTCAGCAGGCTTGAGAACTGTCGTACATCCTGTCGCCAATACAGGAGCAATCTTTGCCAGTGCTGCCCCCAACGGGCCATTCCACGCGATGATGCTGGCGCAGACACCGACGGGCTCCTTCAGCGTGTAACTGAAGACCGAGCCGGGCTGCGAATTCGGGACCGTTTCTCCGTGGATCTTCGTGGTCCATCCCGCGAAGTACCGCAAACTCTCCACCACGCGGTTGGATCGCCGGGTGCGTCTGATCGGCGCCCCCATGTCAACGACATCGATGAGACGCAGTTCATCAAGATTCTGCTCGATGAGGTCAGCGAATTTCAGCATGACATTCTGACGTTGTTGAGGCGTGAACTTGCTCCACGGGCCTTCGAATGCCCTACGAGCTGCGGCGACCGCGTCATCGACGTCGGCGCCGTCGCCTTCAGCGACTTCACAAATGATTTGACCAGTCGATGGATTGATGCTGTTGAAGGTCTTCTCGGACTGGGCCGGTACCCATTTGCCGTCGATGAAGAGTTGTGTTGGCCGACCGGTAAGGAAACTGAGACCAGACTTTCGTTGCGCGTTGTCACCCATCGTGTTCTCCTCATCGAGTCACGGGCTATGTATTCGCGTGAGTTCCAGCAAAACGAACCCTTGACACCTTAAGTCTAACCTGTATAAATTCGATAGCGCAACGTGAGTCGAGATTCCTTCGAGCAATGCTCATGAATTACGACTTGTCTCACCTAACTGCCAGCGACGAAGGGAGATCTTGTGACCACGCCAGTGCATAATCAAAGTGCTGACGCCGCGGCGACGGCACTTGTCGTTCTTAACGTGAATCACGTCACTGCCTCATCCGACTCGAGATTCGTTTCGCGCCTTCGCGCAAGTGGTTGCGACACGACCTACTTCGAGAGGCGGGTCCAACGCGAGATCGTACCCAACATAAATGCTCTGTCGCGTTCCGTGCGCAGCGAGAACGGCTCGGTGATCTGGATTCGCCCGGAATGGCGCACCGAGACATTGGCTGACTGGCCGACGTCGACCCGGTCAAATATGGCTGCGCAGGGGTTCGACACTCCGAGTCATGATGGTCTTCACAATTTCTCCCTACTTGACGGCCTCGACGTCGAGACCGGTGATCACGACCTAACGACCTTCTCGCCCAGCGCATTCTGGGGAAGTCCGCTGCTGGCTACGCTTCGCAATCTGGGGATCGTCGACGTATTGATCGCCGGGTGCTTTACCGAGTCGGCGGTGGTCATTAACGCGATGGACAGTACCAATACAGGCTTCTTCACTACCGTCATCGAGGATGCGTGCACCAGCATCAGCGCAGAACGTCATGAGGAAAGCATGGCGCTGCACTCGCGACTCTTCAAAGTTGCGAACACCCGCGACGTCATCGCCCGACTGAGTGGGAAGTAATGACCGTGGAGGATCTGGACGCTCTCAGCTGGAAGTCCGGCGAGGTCGGCCTGTTCGTCAGTGACATGAACAACGCGTTCACTGAACGAGGATCCGACTTTGACCGAGGCCGTCAAAACGCGGGAATCGATACCAATTACTACTTCGATCGGCTCGAGAGGGTCGTCACGCCTGCAATCCAGCGACTTGCGGTCGCCGTTCGCGGCAGTGGTGGCCCAGTGCTGTGGGTCAAGCCACTGATCGTCGACGATCGTGCCCGAGATTGGCCACGGGGCTCTCGTGCCACTGGCTCTGCGCCACTGGTACCTGGAACCCATTCCTGGGATCTCATGCCCGGTCTCGCCATGGATCCGTCTGATTATGAGGTACCGAAGCAGTGCGTATCGGCTTTTTGGTGCGGTAGCGCGGATCAGATCCTGCGCAATCGAGGAGTGCGACACGTTCTTTTCACTGGCTGTTTGACCAACGGCGGCATGATGGTGAACGCTGTGGACGCCGCAATGCGCGGTTATCAGGTCACCGTCATTGATGATGCGTGCGCCGCGTTCAGCCAGGATCTTCATGACGCTGCGCTGAGGGCTCATTCTATCTACACAGTCGCCTCAAGCGAGACCGCCCTCGCCATGCTGGTCGAATGAGCTGGTTGTGGGACGAAGCTAGGGCAGCCAAGTTGTGCACTGGCGAGGCGGCGAGCTTCGCTTGGGAAGACACGACTGTTCAATGTAGTCGTCAATGGTTCGCACTGAAGGTGCATTTCTTGGCATGTGATTCAGTAAATTCGGACGATTCTGACAACAAATTTGCCACCGTCGAATGACACCCATTTGTAACGTTTGAGGCGGTCACCTGACTATTTTGTGAAATGGGCTCGGCGTAAGGTGCTAAATAACAGCAGATTTACTGCTTTGGCATCGTCGGCAAGTTGACTTGCATCGCTTTAGGTGTACAGGTAACCTGTCATTAACGAAGTTACAATTGGGGGGTAATTAATGAAGCAGTTTCATCGTAGGCCAGGTATCCGCAGTTTCTTAGTCACTGCGATTGCCGCGACGTTGATCGTCATGGGTAGTGCGACCGTCGGCAGCGCCGCCAGCACGAAAACCAAGGCTGTCAAGAAGAGCACTTGGGCGATTGGTGTAATCGACAACTTCTCATCGAGTTCGTTCATCACGGACCCCGCTGAGGAGCAGAGCACGGTTGCGGCGTGGCAGAACTACATCAACGCCGGCGGCGGTTTCAGCGGGCACAAGGTGAAGGTCTATGTCGAAAACGACCAGGGCAACCCAACGGTTGGCGTGGCAGCGATTCAAACGCTTATCAACACGGACCACGTGGTGGCGATTGTGTCGGAAGCTAGCTTTGGAACACCGGGGTACCAAACGTACCTGGACAAGGCCAATATTCCATTCATCTCGCCCTACAGCTTCTTCCCCGATCCGGGCAACACCGACGTCAACTATTTTCCCGCGGGTGGCACCGAAGGTGGAGTTGACCTGGGCATAATTGCGGAGCTCAAGTCGCTCGGAACGAAAGAGTTTGGCTACATCTCCTCGTCAGCGGGTGGTTCCGCCGCTCAGGCTGGCCTGACGCTCATGACGAATGACGCCCAGAGCGCCGGCATCGGTATCTTCTCGCAATTGCTCGGGACTGTCGTCAATTACACGTCGACGTGTCTCGCAATGCAGCAGGCTGGTGTGACCGCGGCGTATGTTGCAACGGGCTTCCTGCCCAACATTGCATCCGACTGCGCCGCACAGAACTATCACCCCCAGTGGATCTACAACGTTGTGGGAAGTACTCAAGCCAACGTGAACCCACTTCTGGCGAGTGCCGATGACAATGGTGTCGTCACCTTGGACTGGGCGTTCCCATGGTTCTTGCACGTCCCCGCTTTGTTGACATTCCACAAGGTGATGGCCAAGTACGGCGGCGGTATTCCTTTGGGGCCAACCACTGCGGTCACGTGGGAAGCGTTTGTTGAACTGCAATATGCCATGAGCAAGTTTGCGGCGATCAAAAACACCCATGGAATTGCAGTAGGTAAGGGACTCGAAAACGAGCTTTACACGATTCGGCCGAACACGCGAGTCGGTGGCATTCTCGTACCGATGACGATTCAGCGTGGAGTGTCCAAGCAAGAGAATTGCTTCTTCAAGATGACAATTGCGAACGGCAAACTCGAAGGGACCATGACGCCAACGTGCGGATAAGGGCGACTTGAGTTTCGATGCCTCCGACGTCATTTCTCCGTTCAAGAAGTTTGAGTGGAGAAATGACGTCGGTGGTGCGCAATAGGCCTGCTGTAAATCAACGTCTTTAGCCTTTTTTTGTTGTGAATTGGAGTGGGTACGCTCACTGGGGGGATTGAAGTTGCTGCATGTTCGCGGGGGTGAAATGAAGAATGCCACTTGTGGAATCGTTCGGGTTCGCACCAGTGATGATCCACTTGCGACGCTGAGAATTTCGTCCACTGATGTGACGTCGTCGCATCGATACCAATGAGAATAATTAACTTCGAGATTGTGATGAGCCGTTCATCCGGCCAATCGACCTTCATTGAAGGGGATCAAGGGCTGATTCGTGAGTAATTACTTCCCGTACATCGTGGCTGGCATAACGATTGGTGCCGTCTACGGATTGAACGCCACCGGACTCGTCTTGACCTACCGGACTTCAGGTATTTTCAATTTTGCCCTTGGTGCATTTGGAACACTTTCTTCGACGGTCTTCTATTGGTTGCACGTCACTCACGGAATCAACTGGCCCTTGTCATTGGTGCTCAGTGTCCTCGTGCTTGGGACTGGATTGGGATTTGGACTGGAACGTATCGCCCGTGGATTGGCCCGAGCGGAAACGGCATATCAGGCGGCCGCGACAATTGGAATAGTGGTCACGATCGAAGCCGTGGTTTCCATCTGGTACGGGTCCAATGCACTTCCATTCCCCGCCTTCCTTCCCACCAAAAGCATCAAAATCGGTGACACCTACGTCACCGTGAACCAGTTGATCACCGTTGGCGTGTCGGTCGTTCTGGTCGCGTTGCTCTACGTCTTCATGCGGCGCGCGCGTCTCGGTAAGTTGATGCGCGCCGTCGTTGATGACCCGGACCTTGTCAGTCTCGCAGGGAACAGCCCCAATTACGTTCGCAAGTGGGCGTGGGTGATCGGAGCGAATCTTGCGACCTTGTCGGGGATTTTGATTGCGCCAACCACGAGCCTCGATCCCCAGCTCTTGACTCTGTTGGTGGTGGCGTCATTCGCGGCGGCCGCGATAGGCGCGTTCAGCAGCATCCCCCTCTCTTTTGCCGGTGGAATACTTCTCGGGATTCTTTCGGCGTTCGCAGGCAAGTTCGCAATATCCAGTCAATGGCTCGCGGGGATACCGAACGGATTCCCGTTCCTCATCCTTGTCATTGCCCTCATCGTCACGCCGAAGTCCAAGCTTCGCGTAGGCGAACGATTGAACGCAACCGTGCGAACGGTCTCGAGGCCGTGGCACGCGCCGGCCCGGGTCGCGATTCCTACCGCTTCCGCGTTCGGTTTACTGTTGATTCTCATTCCGACGTTCGTCGGTTTCGACATCAATTCCTATACGAGTGCCCTCGCCTACTTGATCCTCTTTCTTTCGCTCGGAATGCTCGTGCGTGTTTCGCGACAAATCGTCCTCTGTCAATACGCATTTGCGGGCATTGGCGCGGCGACCATGGGTCATTTGCTTTCGTATCACGTCCCTTGGGGATTGGCGCTCCTCTTGGCGGGTCTCGTGCTCGTGCCAATTGGGATGATTGTCGCGATTCCGGCGGTTCGTCTCTCGGGCGTATTCCTAGGCCTCGCGACCCTGGGCTTCTCGTTATTCGTCGAGCAGATCTTTTACAGCACACCCCTTATGTTCGGGCAGTCAATATCCGGTGTTTCAATCAGTCGGCCAATGTTTGGAAGTGCTGCAACGTCCGACACCACCTTCTATTACGTAGTGCTCGCGTTGGCGGTGGTCGCGTCCGTCGGCACAATGTTGATCTTGAGAGGCCGATTAGGCCGACTCCTCAGTGCGCTCGGCGACTCACCGTCCGCGTTGGAGACTGGTGGCGTCTCCTTGAATTTGTTGAAGGTGACGGTTTTTTCATTGTCGGCGTTTATGGCGGGTATCGCGGGCGCATTGATTGGGGCTACGAACTTATTCGCCGTCGCGTCCATGTTCACGACGATTGGTTCTCTGACGTTGTTCGCGCTAATCATCTTCGTGCCCGGCCAATCACCTTGGTATGCGATCAACTGCGCATTTGGTTTCGCCGTTCTTCCGGTTCTGATCCCCGGTGCGAACACGGCGGAGTATCTTCAGACTCTGTTCGGTGTGTCTGCGGTGCTCGTGGCGTATCAACGAGGCAGGGGTAAGCACCAAGAAGCCATTCCAAAGCCAATTCGTCGCTTGATCGACCGACTGGGGGGCCGTTCGGACACGGGTGGTTTGGCCGCCGAGAAGTTCGGCGTTGATGTTCGATCGTCGGACGCGCGCGTGCTCGAACGAGTGAAGTTCGAGAGCCCGTTGGCTCGAGAGCAGGCCGCGGTGGTTGATGGGCTCGTTGTTGAAAACCTGTCTGTTCGCTTCGGTGGCTTGCACGCAATTTCGGACCTGGGTCTCTGCGCTCCACGAAAGGGGATAACCGGCCTCATCGGCCCCAATGGCGCGGGGAAGTCCACGACATTCAACGCGTGTTGCGGACTTGTTACACCGTCCGCCGGACAGGTGATGTTGGCCGGCACTGATATGAGCGGCATGTCGGCGTCAAGACGCGCTCGCCTTGGTTTGGGTCGAACGTTCCAACAAATGCAACTCTACGAATCGGCGACGGTACGTGAGAATGTCGCCATGGGATGCGAAGCACGCCTGGTCGGTCGAAACCTCATCGGACAGTTCTTCGCCAGCCGCCTCCAACGCCGCAGGACCAAGGAGCGCACCTTGAGGGCTCTGCAAGCCTGCGGTATCGAAACGTACGCCGAGCGGTCGGTCGTGGAGTTACCAACCGGCATTCGCCGTCTCGTTGAACTGTCGCGCGTACTCGCGGGCGATTTCGATTTCCTCTTACTGGACGAACCGTCCTCGGGCTTGAACAACATTGAGACCGAACGATTTGGGAACCTCCTGCTTGAGTACGCAAATGGTGAGCACGCCTGCGGCATCCTTCTGGTCGAGCACGACATGTCGCTAGTCATGGAGGTCTGTTCCTACATCTATGTAATGGACTTCGGTAAGTTGATCTTCGAAGGTACGCCCGAGCAGGTGAAGGCGAGCCCCATCGTCCAAGCGGCCTACCTCGGTGCCGACGACGCTGACCTGGTTGAAGTTGACGATGCGATCGTGTTCGAGAAGATGGACTGATGCTGGAATTGCGCGGCCTCAGTGGTGGGTACGACTCACTGGTCGTGGTGCACGACCTCACGCTTTCTATTGCTCCCGGATCTGTCACGGCCCTCCTCGGACCAAACGGAGCCGGGAAGACCACCACACTTCGGTTGATGATGGGACTGTTGAAGCCGAAGTCAGGTGAGGTCTGGTTCGAAGGGCAATTGATTGGCAATCTGTCACCTCAGAAGCGCGCCGCGCTCGGGATTTGCTACATCCCAGAAGGTAGGGCGATCTTCCCGTCGTTGAGCGTGCGCGACAATTTGATCGTTCAAGCTCCGGCCGACGACGTCGACGGCATCGAACGCGTCGTCGCGGCGTTCCCCGTTTTGGGAAATCGTCTGAATCAGCGCGCCGGCACGCTGAGCGGCGGCGAGCAGCGCATGCTGGGGTTGGCAAGAGCATATTTGCAGAATCCCCGGCTCATCTTGGTGGACGAACCTTCGCTCGGTCTTGCCCCAATCATCATCAACAAGATCTTCGATTCACTTCGTGAATTGGCCGCGACGGGCGTATCACTGCTCGTGGTAGAGCAGTACGCACAGAAAGCCATGGCCTTGGCCGATGAGGTGTACGTCATGGGGAAGGGCCAGATCCAAGCGTCCGGCACTCCCGCGGAGATGCGCAACCATCTTGATTTGCTCGGTACGTATTACACCAGTGGCTAGATGTGCGGTCGTCAGATCTGTCCGACTCGATCGAAGCCAAACATGCCGCGCTCAATTCACCGGTTCACAATGCACTGTCAACGCTGCGAGAAAAGAGGTCCGCGATGAAGGTTAGCCACGGTCGTGAAGAAGGTAAGCCGTCAGTACGACGGACCCAAACCGTGACGGGAGAGATGTGGGGTGACCCGATACTCCACGACGTGGGGGATGTAGGCGTGGGTGACATTGCTGTGAACAGCGTATTCTTCACGCCTGGTTCACGCAGTCACTGGCATCGACATGATGGGGCACACGTACTGTTCATCACTCAAGGAAGGGGCTTCGTGGGAAACGCGGATGGCGAGACTGCGTCGGTGGTGGCCGGAGACGTCGTGTTCTGTGCACCAGGTGAAGAACACTGGCACGGAGCATCACACGACAATTTCATGCAACACACGACGATTACCGTCGGCAAGACCGAATGGCACGATCCGGTTGGCGATGAGCAGTACGGCAAGGCGGGAAATTAGTCGTTCTCTATCAAGGTAGAGACCCTGATGAAAGGGGCTGACGCGCTCGTGGAATACAGATTAGACTGGCCATATTGCCATGGAGGGTGGGACCATGAATTTCAACGAAGTTGAACCCGAGACATTGTGTTCCGTTGACTCTGTAGTTGGACTGTTCATCGAAGCGCACTTTGAAGAATTGGATCAACGCAGTAATCGGCTTGCTCGTGTCTTGCGGAGCATGGGTGTGAGCCATGGCGAAACAATCGCCGTGATCGTCTGCGACGATACCGATCGACTCGTCGCCCTGGCCGCCATCGCGAAGATTGGCGCGGACGTCGCGGAATGTTCGTGTGACTTGTCAGCCTCTGAATTCGCCAACTTCTATCGGGCGTCGGGTGCGTCGACGACGCTTGCGTGCTCGCAAGGTTCGCTCACCTGGTTAGCGTCCAAGGTAGGGGGAATGATCCTCGGCGATGGCGAGGGAGTGAAGTGGTGGAAGCTCGCCGAGCTGCGAGAGTCGTCCAATTCACTTTTTGACTGACGTGCTCCGCGCGACGTGCGATGCATAAGGATTGCTACGCAGGTGGTCCTGACGTCATTGACCTTCGAACGAGTTCTACTATCGATTAAGGGGGACAGCAGTGTCGCTTTTTGACGAATACGCCAGTCGGTACGAAGGCGGTTTCTTAATGGAACGCGAAGGAGGCATACTCCTCGTTCGTCAGCACACGGGCGGCGAAGAGGCTCTGTACTCGCCGGGCGAACATTCGACATGGGGCTGGGCTCACCTGTTTCATGACATCGGAACGGATCCGGAAAACGAAGTCATCATCATTACGGGTACGGGCGACAATTGGATGCGAGCAGGCGCGAGCCCTCACTTTGGCATAGGTGATGCTCCGGAGGATAAGAAGAAGGTCCCGGACCCCTCTCGGTTGCGATCGCCTGACGTCATCTACGGTCTCTACGAGAGTCACATAAGGATGATGGAGAATCTGTTCAGCATTCCGGTACCGACAATCGCGGCAGTCAATGGACCAGCGGCGACGCATTCCGAACACGCCCTGGCCTGTGACATCACGCTCTGTACAGAGGATGCGCTCTTCCGAGACCCGCACGTCGTACTTGGAATCCCGCCGGGGGACGGTCTCGGCATGGCGTTACAAGAACTATTGGGTACGAAGAGAGCTGCGTACTACCTCTATACGGGCGATGCCATCGACGCCGAACACGCCCTGGCATGGGGACTGGTGAACGAAGTATTGCCGAAGGAAAAATTAGTGACACGTGCGATGGAAATCGCTGAACGCATCATCGAAACACCGCGCTTGAGTCGGCGAATGACGACGCAAATCGTCCGTCGGCCTTGGAAGCGGCGGTTCATGGATGACGGCGCCTTTCAAAATGCCCACGAGCAGATCGGCGCCGCGCTTGACGGCGCGGCCGCGGCCGCGGCCACACCGATGCGTGTGGCACTAATGGCCGAACGTTGGCAGGCTGCATTGAGCGGAACGAACACCAGGGGTTTCCGTGACGGGGGCGGCGCGTAGACACGCGACCACCGTCTTCTGGATGAACACCTATCAGTGACTACGATCTCGCCCATCGGCGAGGTTTATTTCGTGAATCGAGGATGCAGCGTTTCGAGCGAGAGCATCCGTATCGCGTTGCCGCGAAGAATCTTCTCGCGTTGAGCGGGACTCAAATTTGCCAGTTCCTTCTCCGCGACCTGAACACTATTCGGCCACGTCGTGTCGCCGTGTGGATAGTCAGTCTCAAAGGTAATCGTGTCCTCACCGATCGCATTGACGTTGTCGAGACCGTATTGATCTGAGATGTAGCAGCCGTACATGTTTTGCCGGTAGTACTCACTCGGCGAACGTGGAACGAGTTTGTGATCGTAGAGATGTGGCTGCTCCTCCCACACTCGATCGGCCCGTTCGAGGATGTACGGAATCCAACCGATGTTGCCCTCGGAGTAGGCGACCTTCAGTGTCGGAAACTTTTCGAAGACGCCGGAGAATAGCCAGTCGCACATCGACGCCATGACGTTGGTCACGTTCAGAATCGTGCCGACGATGAGCGGGGCGTCAAGAGACGTCTCCACTCGGTTCGACGACGAACCAATGTGCATGCACAGAGTGGTGTCAGTGTCGATGCACGCTTGCAGCATTGGGTTCCAATGGCCATCAGCTGAGTGGATCGACGGAAGCCCGAGCTTCGTGGGCAATTCCGAAAAGGTAATCGCTCGACCTCCACGCGCGGCATTGCGGTACACCTCTTGTGCGGCCAATTGGGGGTCCCAGAGAGGAACGATCGAAAGATGGATTAAGCGCCCATCCGACGGGCCGGCCCACACGTCGGCCATCCAGTCGTTGTAGGCGTGCACGCAAAGGAGGGCAAGATCATGGTCCTTCGCCTCGAGGAATGCCTGCCCACAAAATCGTGGCATGAAGTTCGGGAAGCACAGAGAGGCCTCAATGCCGTTGACCTCCATGTCTTTCACTCGCTCGACTGGGTCGTAGCATCCCGGGCGCATCATGTCCAAGGTGATGCCTTGGCCGGCGCCGTCGGTTTCGATGCCTACGGAGGCACCTTCTGCCACGATCGGCTTCTTGAGGTCCTCATACACCCAGAAATCACAATCCGTGCCGGACTCGTCTGGGGTCCACTGGGGCCTTCCTCCGACCCACGACATCGAGATCTTTTCTCGTACGACGCGAGGACCGATCTCTCGATACTTGGTGGGAAGTCGGTCCTGCCAAAGATTTGCCGGTTCGACGACATGGTCATCAGTTGAAATGATTCGAGCAGTCACTCTTGTCCCCCTAAGAAAAGCAATCTTCGGATCGTCCGGTATTCACAGCCGAACCTGACCAGAATACCAGCACGTCGGTCATTATCCAAGTTTTACCTACGTAGTTGTAACTGAATAACTCGGCACCTGGCCAATCGCCCGTTGAACCGCGTCGAACCCGACACAGCTGCGCAGGTCCGACCCGACTAGCGACGAACCCGTTCGCCATCAATGGATGCGGCGACACCATCAAGCGACGCTAGGTCGGCATCGGACAACGTGATGTCGACCGCCGCGGCGTTGCTCATGAGTTCATCGACTGTTCGTGCTCCTGGGATGGGGACGACCCACTTTCGCTGCGCGAGAAGCCACGCAAGTGCGATTTGCGCGAGCGACGTATCATGGCGAGTTGCGACATCTCGAAGCGAATCCAGTTTCGTCGCGTTGCTCTCGAGAAAGGCCGGTCCCACGCGAGGGAAGTGGTTCGTCTTTCGAACGTCGCCGTCGTCCAGGGTGGTCGTGTCCAAGAGTTGGCCGGTGAGGAGGCCTCGACACAAGGGTGAAAAGGCCATGAAACCAATGCCGAGTTCCTCGCACACATCGAGAATGTTGTCTTCGACGCCGCGTTCGGCAAGCGAATACTCACTTTGAAGAACTGAAATCGGGTGCACGGCGTTGGCACGGCGAAGGATCTCCGGAGCGGCGTCAGAAAGACCAATGAACCGGACCTTACCTTCGTCGACCAACTCGGTCAACGTGCCGATTGAATCCTCAACTGGCACATTGGGGTCGAGGCGGTGTTGAAGATACAGATCGATCGTCTCCACACCCAAACGGCGCAAGCTGGCGTCGCAGGACTCGCGGATGAAGGTCGGACTGCCGTCGTATCGACCGGGATTTCCTTCCACGGCGGGTACGACGCCAAACTTGGTGGTAATCAGATAGTCCTCGCGGCGGTCCTTGATTGCCTTCCCGACCAGCACCTCGTTCTCGCCGGCCCCGTAGACGTCGCTGGTGTCCAGAAGTGTGACGCCGAGATCGGCGGCCCGATGAATCGTTCGGATACTCTCGGCCTCGTCAGCTCGTCCGTACATACCAGACATTCCAAGGCAGCCCAGTCCAACGGCCGATGTGGTCAAGCCACTCGATCCAAGCACTCTCGACTTCATATTGCGACTCCAATCCACGGTCGGAACGGGAGCCAACCAGATTCGCACGACAGCGTGGGTGCTGACATACTTAAAGTCTAGTCAGTCAAACTTTGCAGTTCAAACGTACTAGTTTGGATAGGTTTGGCAGGGGAAAACGAAAATCCAGGGGCGGTGGTTGTGAGAATCGTGGTGGAGGATCAGTCTGGAGTTACTGTCAATCGGCTCGACGATCCCGACGATTTCGATCGCTTTGATGTTCGGATCGTGGACGTCGATGAGGCTGACGCGCGGAGGTCACTCGCAAGCGTCGCCGTATTGGAGTCCGGTCACGCCTTCGTTTACCCCGCCGGCCTGTTCGCGCTTGCGGGCGCACGTCCCGACGATGAACGGTGGATCTCGCACTTCAATGCCATGGCGGAGTTCGCCCGGTCGAAAGGCTGGGTGGACGACGACGGACGTCTTCAGGCCCACGTCATCTGGGGTTGAATCGCGACTGGCAATTCGCACGTATGACCTACGAAGTGTGACGGATCACGAAATGATGTGTTGACGAGAGTTTGGGGGAATTGAATGTTGGAACTCGAAGGCAGGGTAGCACTGGTAACGGGCGGCGCTTCGGGCATGGGCCTCGCGTCCTCACAAGCGTTCGCGGTTGAAGGTGCCCGCGTCATCGTCGCCGATATTGATGGTGAAGTGGCCGAGCGGGCCGCACACGACATCCGTGCTGGCGGAGGAGACGCTACCGCTCATCAGGTCGACGTTTCGTCCGTCGCGCAACTCGAGTCAATGTTCGAGTGGGTGACGCGAACCTACGGTCGTTTGAACGTGTTGTTCAGTCACGCCGGTATTCAAGGTGCGATGGGGCTCGACTTCACCGAAGACGAGTTCGACCACTCCATAGACGTCAATCTCAAGAGCCATTTTTTTGCGACGCGCCTTGCGCTACCGCTTCTTCGTGCGGTGCCCAATGCGTCGATTATCTACACCTCGTCGGCGGCGGGCCTGCGATCATGTGTGCCCAGTCCGACCTACGGGGCAACCAAAGCCGCCATCGTTAGCCTCATGCGATCGATGGCAGTGCTACTTGGTCCCGAGGGCATTCGCGCGAACGCCTTGTGTCCCGGCGGCATCGACACACCGTTTTCTTCCGGTTTCATTTCGAGCAGTGGACGCAATCCCGCCGAGGAAGCTGAGCGACATAAACGAAACATTCCCTTAGGCCGAATCGGCCAGCCAAGCGATGTGGCCCCGGCCGCCGTCTTTTTGGCGTCGGACCAGTCGCGTTACGTCACCGGAATCTGGATGCCAGTCGATGGCGGATTGACGGCCTAAGTCGATAGTGATGCGCTTCGCGGTGATCGGCGTCCAAGTCGCGGAGTGCATGACAGTTGGAAAAAGTATCTCGCTTGAATCGCACAATGTTGTGGGCTCGGTTCATCGATTGACACGAATGCGTCGCTGAAAAATGGCGGTTGAAACGCTTAGAGCTGCTGTTGGTGTGGGTTGTTTACGTCGCCGCTCATACCAGCATCGGTGAATGCCTTTTCGACGGCGCGAACTCGCTGTTCGGCGAATCCAGTCTGGCGTTCCGTAATCCAGTCGTACGAGCCCTCGCGTGCGACCTTCTCACGTTCGAAGTGGGGGATGACGTAGTCGGCGTAGAGCTCGAGTGAGCGAAGGGTCTCGTGGTGGTCGGCCCACGGAAAGCCGTTGATCAGCACCGTTCCGAACGATCCCAACTTCTCCTGCACTTCCTCGATGCGCTTGATCGCCATATCGGGCGTGCCGATGATCCCGACCTTGTGCTCCACGATCCAATCAACCGTGTCTTTTCCTTCGGGGATCTTGTGGCGTGGGAAGTTGTTGTTGACGTAGTCAATAAATGGGCGTGCGGCGAATTTGAGGTCGGCGTGCGCCTTTTCGACGGTGTCCGCCAAGTGAATCCCCATAACGATTCGAATACGCGAACGATCGACAACCTGGCCGTTCTCCGCGGCCGATTTTTCCGCGATCGCCCAGTTGGTATCGAGCACATTAAATCCGTCAAGTTCTCCCGCTGCTAAGCACAACAGCGCAGTGCCGTACTTCCCGGCGAGTTGACCGCCAGAAGGCGTGACCACACTCGCGACGGCGAGTTCGGGTGTGGGTTGAGTGTAAGGGAGTAGGTGGAGACGGGCATCACGAAGGTCGTACCAGTCGGTTTTCTCGGTAACGACCTCGCCGCGTAACAACCGAACAATGACGTCGAGCGACTGAGCCATCCGCGCACGGGTCTCCTCGGGTTCGAGGCCCAACATGTGGGCGTCTGAGGCCAACAGTCCAGGGCCGAACCCAAACATGACGCGACCCCTCGTCTGATGGTCCAACTGCACCATTCGGTTCGCCACGTTGAAGGGATTGTGATACGGGAGTGAGATCACGCCAGTGCCGAACTTCAGTCGTCGCGTCCGCTCAGCGGCCCCCGCAATGAAGATCTCGGGTGACGATATCGTTTCCCAGCCACCTGAATGGTGCTCACCGATCCAGGCCTCATCGAAACCGAGTTGGTCCATCGTTTGCAAAATCTCGAAGTCACGCTGAAAACCCAGCGTCGCGCTCTGCTCCAACCTGTGGAACGGCGGCAGGAATATGCCGTGTCGCATTGTAACCCCCATTTATCCTCATCAAATGACATTTCTTGCCGGACGTCGGCAGGCAAATGATGGATAATACGCAGTCTAGACTGAAAGGTCAGTCAGTGCAAATACCTTGCAGACCGGAGTGACGTTTCGTACGACGAGTAAGAATGACGCGACGAGTTACTCGAGACCGATGATCAACATCTGGAGCGGTTTTCCCGTTGTCTTGGCAGCCTTGTGACCGCGACCTGTCGTGTCCTCGACGAGTTGGACGGTTCCCGGTCCAACGACGCGGCGTTCGCCACTACTCACCTCGAGTTCAGAGAAACCGGCCAGGTTGATGACGACGCGGCGCTTGGGCGCCGTGTGAAACCCGGACTCGAAATCGTCATCGACTTGACGAAACTGCACGGTGCTCGCCGGCCAGTTCTCGGTCGAAGAGGTTCG
>Ga0182012_10002707_pt1 | contig 19108 bp, 16 predicted proteins | sample 612S2SmetaG_FD_120486 | JGI IMG/M metagenome (GOLD analysis project Ga0182012, IMG submission 120486) | Permafrost microbial communities from Stordalen Mire, Sweden - 612S2S metaG | ecosystem: Environmental > Terrestrial > Soil > Wetlands > Permafrost | place: Sweden: Stordalen | collected...
CTATGGCTGGACTTCAAGCGGCTTAGGCATTCCGTCCTTTGTCCCCTGGATTGGCGGCCACACAGACCACGCTTGGGGCCACACGCGCTATGTCTTCCTCACCACTGCCGCTGACGGCGGCGCCTACATCAAGCGCTGGGATCCTGAAGACTCGCCCACTCCCTAACCAGGGGACAACCCGCCGCATGGGTCTATTCCATTGAGAATAATCGCTCCGCGAGCCAACTCCTGAGGTGGCATCTCAATTCTCGCTCCCTAGCACCGAAATGGCGCGGGGCCCATTTTTTTGTATGACCAACCGGTTTATACATTCCAATACCTAGCAAACAATCCGCACTTATCCGGAATTATCCGAATTGTTCTACGATTAACCTTGTAGGCATGCCAAACCTCCCCTGAGTCGCTTCTCAGGTCGTGTCCCAAAACGAAAAATCCCCCTAACGCGTTCAAATCAAATAACTTAACGGAACTATCATCCAGCTCACACACATCTGCCCTTCTTTGGCCTAACCCGTGCACCTTACCCCGCGTTGAAAGTAATGACCGCCCTGCAAAACCGGCAAATCCGACGAGTCTCCGAGGGCAACTCTGATAAGATCTTGAGACATGATGATGCGCTAAACGGCGGAAAAACGCCGTCGCGAGACTGAGGAAAAAAGCATGGCTGGCAGAGAAAGTGTTCACAAAAAACTATCGCGTGTCCGTCCCCCAAGGGTACAAATTTCCTACGAAGTCGAAGTGGGAAATGCGATTCAGCTCAAAGAGCTCCCTTTTGTTATGGGTGTGATCGGCGACTTTTCCGGTCAGCCGGTGGAACCTCTGGAAGAACTCAAGAAGCGTCGCTTCGTCGATGTCACTCCCGAAAATTTCGACAGCGTTCTCGAGAGCATGAAGCCCCATTTGTCATACGCCGTTGCCAACAAACTTGATCCCACAGGCGGCGATCTCAAAGTGGATTTACATTTCCACAATATGGATGATTTCGAACCGGAGCAAGTCGCCCGGCAAATCGGTCCGACTCGCAAACTCTTAGAACTGCGCCAAAAACTCAGCGATCTGCGCGGCACTTTGCAAACCAACGAACAGTTAGATAAAGCGCTGAGTGAAATTGTCGGCAATAGTGATTCCCTCGCCAAAATTCGCACCGAATTAGGGCAAAAAGAAACAGGAGACGGCAAATGAGCGAAGCCAAAAAAGGCGCTACCGCCGCCCCCGCAGGCACTGCTGCTACGGCTACCAAAGAGGTTGGTCTGATTGACCAAATGGTGGCAAAAGCCCGCTTCGGCGAGGAGCCGGCAGCCCAGCAACGCGGCCGCGATCTGCTCACCGAATTTCTCGATCAAGTTCTCAAGGGCGAAGTCACTCCTTCGCGCGATGCTGAACAGATGATCACCGCCCGTATCGCGCAGGTCGATCACCTGATCTCCCAGCAGATCAACGAAGTCCTGCATCATCCGTCTTTCCAAAAGCTCGAAGCCTCCTGGCGCGGCTTGAAGTTCGTGCTCGATAACAGTGAGATGACGCCGCTTCTTAAGGTCCGCGTGCTGAACGCTACCAAGAAAGAAGTTTTGCGCGATCTGCAACGCGCTCCCGAGTTTGACCAAAGCGCCCTCTTCCGCAAAGTTTACGAAGAAGAGTACGGCGTGTTCGGTGGCGAACCCTTCGGTGCTCTCATTGGCGATTTCGAATTCAGCCGCCATCCCGAAGACATCGAACTGCTCGACAAGATTTCCCACGTCGCGGCTGCCGCCCATGCTCCGTTCCTCACCGCCGCTTCACCCGAGCTGTTGAACCTTGAAAACTTCGCCAACCTCGGTGGCCCGCGCGATATCGGCCGCATTTTCGACAACACCGAATTCGCCAAATGGAAGGGCTTCCGCGAAAGCGAAGATTCGCGCTACGTCGGACTCTGCTTGCCGCACATCCTAATGCGCCTTCCGTACGGCAAGGATTCCAAGACGGTGGACGGGTTCAATTATGAAGAGAGCGTGGATGGCACCGACCACAGCAAATATCTGTGGGGCAACGCGGCCTACGCTCTCGGCACTCGCCTCACCAACGCGTTTTCTCTCTATGGCTGGTGCGCTGCGATCCGCGGCGTAGAAGGCGGCGGTTTGGTGGAAAACCTGCCTACTCACAACTTCCGCACCGACGAAGGTGATGTTGCCTTGAAATGCCCCACCGAAATCGCCATCACTGATCGGCGCGAAAAAGAACTCGCCGATGCCGGCTTCATACCGCTGGTTCATTGCAAAGGTACCGATTACGCGGCCTTCTTCAGCATTCAGTCGGCGCAGAAGCCCAAGCTCTACAACAAAGATGAAGCCAATGCTAACGCACGGCTCTCTGCTCAGTTACCTTACATCTTCGCCGTCTCCCGTTTCGCGCACTTCTTGAAAGCCATGATGCGCGACAAGATCGGCTCCTTCATGTCGCGTTCTCAATGTGAGCGCTTCTTGAACGATTGGATTCGAACGTACGTCACGCCCGACGACAATGCCACCGCGTTGGTCAAGGCAAAACGTCCGCTGCGCGACGCGCGCATTGAAGTGATGGATGTAGAGGGCAAGCCCGGCGCTTACCGCGCGATTGCCTATCTCCGCCCCCACTTCCAGCTCGATGAACTCTCAGTCTCTCTTCGTCTAGTCGCAGATCTTCCGCCACCAGCGGGAAGCTGATACCCGACCAATTATTAACCCATCAACCGGGTCCCACAACCCGTGCTCTACAAGTGTGTCCAAAAATAAGGAGAAAACAACATGGCTCAAGAAATTTATCTATATCTAGATGGCATTCCCGGTGAGTCCACCAAAAAAGGCGTCGAAGGCTGGATCGAAATCTCCAGCTTCAGCAACGGTTCCACTAACCATTCCTCTGTGGCCGCCGGTACCGGTATGGGTTCAGGCAAAGTGGAATTCAGCAGCATCAGTTGCACTAAGCAGCTCGATAAATCCTCGCCTAAGCTTGCCCTCAATAACTGGAATGGTACTCACATTGCCAAAGGCACCATCCTGGTCCGCCAGTCCACTGGTGACACAACCACCCAAACTTACTTCCAATATGACCTTCAGCAAGTCTTTGTCGATAGCATTAGCTGGGGTGCCGCAGCGGGCGGCGGCAGTAAGCCTTCGGAAAGCGTATCGCTCTCCTTCAACCAAATTCAGGTTGCCTACAGCGAACAGACTCAAACCGGCTCGCTCCAAGGCCCTGTCATTGTTGGTTGGAATACCCAGACCAACGCCGCTGTCTAAACTAACTCAGCAGTTGTAGTAACCTCATCTGATGGACGCTCAACAACTGTTCAAGGCCGGGAAGCTTACCGAAGCTATCCCGGCCTTGAACGCTCATCTCCGCGATAACCCGTCCGACGTGCGCAGCCGCACGTTCCTGTTTGAGCTGCTTTGTTTTGCCGGCGAATTCGACCGGGCCGAAAAGCAGTTGCTCATCATTCAGGAAGAAAGCAGCCAAGACTCCGTGTTCGGAGCCCTGCTTTATCGCGCCGCGCTGGCGGCCGAACGCACGCGCCAGGAAATGTTCGAAACCAAGGCCTTTCCCAAACTCTCGGTCAACGGCTCCGCTCCTGCCCCCGTTCGGGGCAAGCTCAACGGCAAACCCTTCCAATCCCTCTCCGATTCCGATCCGCGCATTGGCACAAAACTCGAAGTCTTCGCTGCCGGTGAATATCTGTGGATTTCTTACTCCGATATCGCCTCCATCCAAATCGAACCTCCCAAAAAGCTGCGTGATTTGTTGTGGGCGCCGGCCAAAGTCATTGCTGGTCCGGCCCTTCGCTCCCGCGAGCTTGGTGAAGTTCTGCTGCCCGTTATTTCTCCTCTTTCCTTTCTGCATGACGATGACGATGTTCGCTTGGGCCGGGCCACCGAATGGTGTGCCGACGAAAACGGCGAAGAGGCTCCTTACGGTTTGAAAAACCTGGTAGTCGATGGCGAAGAAGTTCCGTTCCTTGAAATTCGCCACCTCGAAATTGAACCTGCCTCGCAAGCGCAGCCCGCTTCGGCTTAGGCTTGCCAACTATGGGTGATTTTGCACGCCTTTTGGAGCCAATTTCTCCGGAACAGCCTGCCGGTGTTGATCTTTACTACGCAGTAGACTTCGATCAAATCAAAGAAGCGCGCCGCCAGGAAGACACGGCACCGATGCGTGAGTGGGAGCGTGAAGTTAAGCTTGCCGACTACAAGCTAGTAGTAAAGCTCACCGAAGACGCCCTTACGCGCAAAACGAAAGACCTGCGCCTTGCCGTGTGGCTCGCTGAAGCTTGGATTTATCGCGAGGGCACGGCTGGTCTGCTTTCCGGTATTCAATTCCTGCACGCCCTGCTCGAAAAATTCTGGGCCGACATTTATCCAAAGATCGATGGCACCGATTTGGAAGATCGAGCCTCCCCGCTGGAGTGGTTTGGCTCCTATTTTGACCCTGCGAAAGGATCATCTCCCAAACTCGCCATTTGCCGTTTGCCTCTCGTTAAAGGCAAATTCGATTTCTACATCTATCAGGAATCGCGCAAGGTGGGGTACGAAGCCGAGGTCAAAGATAGCGAAACCCGCAAGAAAGCCCGCGCCGATCTCATTGCTGAAGGCAAAGTGGCCGCCGAGATCTTTGATCGCGCGTTCGACGAAACGCCCAAGTCTTTCTACAAGCAGTTGGATGCCGATTATAAAGAGGCGCTCGCGTGTCTCGCCCAGTTCGACACATTCTGCCGCGACAAATTCGGAAGAAATGCTCCATCGTTCGGCGCACTCCGCAAAACCATTGAAGAAATTGCCAACGCTGTTCACATTCTCCTTACTCGCAAGCTCAAAACTGACCCCGATCCAGTAGAGCCCGTCGCTTCGGAGGAAGCCCCTCCCGGCGAAGCGACCGACGCCACTTCCGAAACACAGCCGGCGCCGGCGCATTCAGCAGCGACCATCGATCTTTCCAAGCTCGGCGGAGGCGCTATCACCACGCCGGATCAAGCTATGCTGCACGTCTTGGCCGCGGCCCAATTTCTCCGTCGCAGCAATCCCGCCACCCCCCAGTCTTATTTGTTGTTGCGCGCTCTTCGTTGGGGCGAAGTCCGTGCTCTGCCCGAACTCGATCCATCCGAGCTGTTTGCTCCCACCGGCGAAATTCGCGTTGCCCTTCGAAGTGCCGCCGCCACCCACAATTGGAAACAGGTTCTTGATCTTGCCGAGACCGCTATGAGCAACCTCACCGGCCGCGCTTGGCTTGATTTGCAGCGCTATTCTGTCAGGGCTTGCGAAGAACTAGGCTACACCGCCGCCGCTAAAGCATTGCGCTCCGAACTTAAATGCTTCCTCGCCGATTTCCCGCTGCTCCCAAGGGCGATACTGAATGATGATACCGGCGCTGCCAATCCTGAAACGCTGGCGTGGTTGGAAAAGGAAGGTCTCCTCCCACCGGGTGCTAAGTGATCGCTATGGCTACTAGAGGTCGTCACGAAGGTCCCGTCGTTTACTCAATCCTTGATCGCCTCATCGACGATCCGGATGACCCGCTCCCCACCATGCGGTCCAGTTCGGTGCAACATTTTAAGGATTCGGTCCGCCGCGATTTAGAGTGGCTTCTCAACAGCCGCGCGCCCGCCCAGCCTCCCGCCGGAAAAGAGTCCGATCGCTCTCTGTACACTTTCGGCCTTCCCGATATCAGCTCCATCAGTCTGCTCAGCCATCGCGATCGTCAGATGCTCACCAAAGCCATTCAAGCCGCTGTGGCGAAGTTTGAACCCCGCATTCAGAACCCGCGCGTCGTTTTGGTCACCGCCAATGATCAAAGAGTACAGACTTTACGCTTTATTATTGAGGGCATTCTCCGCATGGAACCAAATCCCGAACCTGTCGCCTTTGACACTGTGCTTGATCTCTCCAGCGGCGAATACAAGATGCCGGGAGATTCCAGTGCGCGATGAGCTGCTGGAGTATTACGAAAGCGAACTCTCTTTTCTGCGCCAGATGGGCGCCGAGTTCGCCGAAAAGTATCCAAAAGTTGCCGCGCGCCTCGCCCTTGGCCCCAACATCAGCGAAGACCCTCACGTTGAGCGTTTAGTCGAATCGTTCGCATTTCTCGCCGCCCGTGTCCATCTCAAAGTAGATGATGATTTCCCGGAAATAACCGAATCGCTTCTCAGCGTCCTCTATCCGCATTACATCCGGCCCATTCCCTCCATGTCTGTGGTGGAGTTCGCCGTTGATCCCGCCCAGGGCAAGCTCACCACCGCTCTCGAGATTGCCCGCAACGCCGTCCTTTACTCCAAGCCGGTCGAAGGAGTGCCCTGCAAATTCCGCACTTGTTACGACACCACCGTCGTCCCCATCCGCGTCTCACAAGCCAAATGGCGCTCGCCCGATCTCCTCAAGCCCGCTCTCAAAGCGCCCGATGCCGCCGCTGCGTGCGCCGTGGAACTCACCTGCTTTCCCGACGCTTTTTTCAAACCTCTCGCCTTACCCTCCTTGCGCTTTTTCCTCAACGGGGAAGATTCGCTTATTCACACTCTCTACGAATTGCTGTTGAATAGTTGTCTGCGCGTGGTTTTACGTAATCCGGATGACCCCCAGCAGCGTTCAATAGAGTTGCCTCCTGATTCCATCCGTCCCGTCGGATTCAGCGATGACGAAGCCGTTCTGCCCTTTCCTCGTCGCTCCTTCACCGGCTATCGCATCATGCAGGAGTACTTCGCCTTCCCCAAAAAGTTCTTCTTTCTCGAATTGAGGAATCTCGAAGCGCTGAGCAGTGACCTCTTCACCAACAAAGCCGAAATCATCTTTCTCGTCAAACCGTTCGAACGGTCCGACCGCCAGCAGTCGCTCGAACTCAACGTCTCCGAAAAAACATTCCGCCTTGGGTGCGTACCCATCATCAATCTCTTTCAGCAAACAGCCGAGCCAATCCTGGTCCAGCAAACCCGCTTCGAACATCAAGTCATTCCCGATTCTCGCCGCCGTCACGCTGTCGAGATTTTCTCTATCGACGAAGTTGTTTCCTCCAGCCCCGATCGCCGCGAAGTCACCGTCTTCGAACCTTTCTACTCCAGCCATCATGGGCGCGCCGCCAAAAACCAGGCCTTCTGGCACGCCAGCCGCCGCCCCTCCACCCGCGAAGACGATGCCGGTACCGAGATGTTCCTGTCACTTGTGGACAGCTCTGGTAACTCCGCGCAGTCCATCGCCGAAGCAGTGATGGTTCGCTGCACCTGCACCAATCGTGATTTGCCCTCGCGCCTCCACACCGGCAGCGAAGGCGGCGACTTCGATCTCGAAAGCGGCTCAGCCGTCAAGAAGATCGTGGCTCTCACCAAGCCAACCGAAACCATGCGCATCCCCTCCCGTAAAGGTTTGCAATGGCGTTTGATTTCGCATTTATCGCTCAATTACCTCTCGTTAGTAGAAGAAGGCCGCGGCGCACTCCAAGACATGCTGCGCCTTTACAACTTCAACGAACTGCCCGCGGTCGAAAAGCAAATCGCTGGTATCTCGGCTCTAAACAGCCGTCGCCACTTTGCGCGGGTGGTCTCCGAACACGGCATCAGCTTCGCTCGTGGCGTCCGCGTTGAAGTGGAATTTGATGAAGAGCAATACGCCGGCAGCGGCGTCTATCTGTTCGCCTCTATCCTTGAATATTTTCTTGGTCTGTATACGTCGCTAAACAGCTTTAGCCAGTTGGTAGTCCGCAGCCGGCAGCGAAAGGAGATTCTCCGCGAATGGCGTCCTCGGGCGGGTCAGAAAATCTTGCTCTGAAACGGCTGCAAACTCGACTCTTTGCGGAACCGTACAGCTTTGAATTTTTTCAGGCCGTGCGGCTTCTTCGCCGTTTCTACCCCGATCGCAACAACGTAGGCCTGCAGCAGCCCCCGCGGTCTGAGATCGTGCGTTTCGGCGTCCACCCCAGCCTCGCCTTCCCCGCCAGCGAAATTCAAACGCTCGAAACTCGGCCCGATGATCTTCCGCCGCTCATGCGCGTGAACTTTATGGGTGTCATCGGCCCTCAAGGCCTGCTCCCCATTTATTACACCGAGCTGGTCATTGACCGCCTTCGTGCCAAAGACCGCACCCTTCGTGACTTTCTAGATATTTTTCACCACCGGATTATCTCTTTGTTCTACCGCGTCTGGCAAAAACATCGTTTTCAAGTCGCCTACGAACAGGGTGAAGGTGATCAGTTCTCTCAATACCTCTTCAGCCTCATCGGCCTCGGAATGCCCGCTTTACAGCATCGCCAGGATATCGACGATCACGATTTCCTCTGCTACGCCGGCCTCTTCGCCCAACAGCCCCGCAGCGCTCTCAGCTTGGAACTAATATTGCTAGATTATTTCGGCGTTCCTGCCAAGGTTGAGCAGTTCCTAGGTGCTTGGTACAGCCTGGACGAAACCTCGCAGTGCAACCTGGATGACACTTTCTTCGACTCACAACAACTCGGTTTCGGTGCGGTAGCCGGCGATGAGATCTGGGACCCGCAATCTCGCGTCCGCATTGTCCTCGGGCCTTTATCTCTCAAACAGTACCTCGATTTTCTGCCCTCTGGCACTGCCTACGGTCCGCTGCGCACATTGGTGCGCTTCTACGCCGGTGATGAGTTCGATTTCGAAATGCAACTCATCTTGCGCCGCGAAGAAACGCCCGGCTGCGAACTCGGCGCGGAAGGAGACGCCGCTCCCCAACTCGGCTGGCTGAGTTGGTCAAAAACGAAAGACATGCAGACTCATCCCTCTCAGGCCATTCTGCAACTCTGCTAAAGCAAAACCCAATGTCTGTCAATCTCAAATCCCTTATCGACAAACTCAACGCCATTACCCGCAACGCCCTCGAAGGCGCCGCCGGCGTCTGTCTGGCCCGCACTCAATACAACACCGAAATTGAGCACTTCCTCTATAAACTCCTCGATCAGCAAGACAGTGACTTTCACCACATCGCCAAATATTTCCGTATTGATTTCTCCCGTCTGGCCAACGAACTCAATCGCGCCATCGAGAAGAACAAACGCGGCAACGCCAGCACTCCTTACTTCAGCACCCGCCTCATCGATCTCCTCACCTCCGCTTGGACCATTGCCTCCCTCGATTTCTCAGCCGCCGAAATCCGTTCCGGCTTTTGCCTTATAGCACTCGTCACCGATGACCAGTTCAAACGCCTCATCGTCGACCTCAGCCCCGAACTCCAACTCATCGAAGCCGCCGAACTCCAGAACAAATTCAAGCGCATTGTCGAGGGCTCTCCCGAAGCCACAACCCTCGCCTTCTCCGAGTCTGCCGATCCCGACGCACTCCCGCCCGGTTCCGGCAAAACGCCCAACCTCGATCAATTCACGGTCAATCTCACAGAAAACGCCCGCAACGGCAAAATCGACACCGTCCTCGGCCGCGATTTCGAAATCCGCCAGATTGTCGACATCCTCATGCGCCGCCGCCAAAACAACCCCATTCTCACGGGTGAGGCCGGTGTTGGTAAGACCGCCGTCGTCGAAGGCTTCGCCATGCGCGTTGTGCAAGGCGATGTCCCACCCCCTCTCCGCAATGTAGAAGTGCGCACTCTCGATATGGCTCTGCTGCAGGCCGGCGCCGGCATCAAAGGCGAATTTGAAAACCGCCTGAAGAGCCTCGTCGAAGAAGTGAAACGATCTCCCATTCCCATCATTCTGTTTATTGACGAAGCCCACACCATGATTGGCGCGGGTGGTCCCGCGGGCCAAAGTGATGCAGCCAACATTCTGAAACCCGCTCTCGCGCGCGGCGAACTCCGCACCATCGCCGCCACTACATGGTCTGAATACAAGAAATATTTCGAAAAAGATCCCGCCCTTGCGCGCCGCTTCCAGGTTGTCAAAGTAGAGGAGCCCAGTGAAGAGCAGTGCCTTGTCATGATGCGCGGCATCACCGGCCTCCTCGAAAAACACCACAAAGTCCGCATTCTGGACGAAGGTGTCGCCGCCGCCGTCAAACTCTCCCATCGTTTCATCGCCGGCCGCCAACTCCCTGACAAAGCTGTCAGCGTTCTCGATACCGCCTGCGCCCGTCTCGCGCTTGGGCAAAACTCTACGCCCGCCGCCATCGAAGACCTCCAGCGCCAGCTAGATGACTTGGCTGTTCAGGAGTCTATCCTCCAACGCGAAGCCAACACCGGTGTCGATCACTCCGAACGTCTCAAGTCAGTGGAAGAACAAAAGGCCACCGCCACTCAGTCCCTTGCCGACCTGAAAGCAAAGTGGGAGCAAGTCTCAACGCTCGTTGGAGAGATTCGCGAAGTCCGTACCCAGTTAGAAGAGCTCTCAGTCGGCGCGCCCTCGGCCGAGGGCGATACCCTCCGCCAAAAACTCACTCAGCTCAACCATCAGTTAGATAGCTTACAGGGCGAAACTCCGCTCCTCCAAGTCTGTGTTGATGGTCACATCGTTGGTCAAGTGATCTCCGGCTGGACCGGTATCCCTCTTGGCAAAATGGTCCGAGATGAAATCAGTACTGTACTAGAACTCGACAAGCATTTGGCCAAACGAGTCATCGGTCAAGACTATCCTCTGAAGCTCATTGGACAGCGTATCCAAACAGGCCGCGCCAGTCTGGACGATCCCGGTAAACCACTCGGCGTCTTCATGCTCATCGGTCCCAGTGGCGTGGGAAAAACTGAAACCGCTCTCGCCCTGTCAGATCTACTGTACGGCGGTGAGCACAATCTCATCAGTATCAATATGTCTGAGTTTCAGGAACCGCACACAGTCTCCACTTTGAAAGGTTCACCTCCCGGTTACGTCGGCTACGGCGAAGGCGGAGTCCTCACCGAAGCCGTCCGCCGGCGTCCGTATTCTGTTGTACTCTTGGACGAAGTCGAAAAAGCCCACCCTGACGTTCTCGAACTCTTCTATCAAGTGTTCGACAAAGGCCGCATGGAAGACGGCGAAGGCCGCGAAATCGATTTCAAAAACACCATCATCATTCTCACCACCAACGCCTGCACCGATCAGCTGACCAAGCTCACGTCTGATCCGGAAACCATGCCCGGCCCGGAAGCCTTGGTGCGCACCCTCAAACCCGAGCTCAATAAAATTTTCAAACCGGCCTTCCTGGGCCGCATGGTGGTCATCCCCTTCTATCCCATCCGCGACCAAGTCCTCAAACAAATCATCGAACTCAAACTCGGCCGCATCCAACGCCGCATGCTCGACAACCACCGCATCGAACTCAAGTACGACTCCGCCGTCGTCGCCGAAGTAGCCAAACGCTGCACCGAAGTCGAAAGCGGCGCGCGTAATGTAGATAACATTTTGACCAACACTCTGCTGCCCGACGTGTCCCGGCAACTCCTCACCAGCATCGCCGAAGGCCGCAAGCTCTCGTCAGTCACCGTTGGCATCGGACCCGACGGAGCATTTCAATATTCATAAGCACACAGGTGAATAAACACTATGGCTTTTACACAAGATAACCGCCTCATTGGAGTCGTCACCAACGCCGGGCAAGACGTTCTTTTGCTCGATAGCTTTTCAGGTCAGGAGGGCATCTCACAGCCCTTCCGCTTTGAGTTGAAAATGCTGTCCGAGGTCGTCCCCGGCAACCCCGCCAAAGTCATACCGCACAACCTCGTCGGTACCTCCATGACCGTACGCATCGCCCTAAGCACACCCGGCGAAGGAACAGACTATGGCTTCCGCTATTGGACCGGTATGTGCGAAAGCTTCGTCAAAGCTAAACAAGACGACAACTTCGCCTATTTCAGTGCTGTGGTCGTCCCTTGGTTCTCATTCCTCAAATACGCCAGCAATTGCCGTATCTTTCAGGATAAAAGCGTCATTGACATTATTCAGCAAGTTGTTTCGGCCTACGGCTACGCCAGTTACCTTCGCGTCGAAACTACCAAGTCCTATACCAATCGCGACTACTGCGTCCAATACCGCGAAACCGATTTCGCCTTTCTCAGCCGCCTCATGGAGGACGAAGGTATCTATTACTACTTCGAACACTCCAACGGCAAACACGTCATGGTCTTAGGAGATTCCACCTCCTGCTACAAAGACCAACCCCAATGCTCCGAGTACAAAAACGCCGTCGTCACGGGTATGGAGGCGACCGAAGACGTCATCTCGAACTGGCAAGTAGAAGAGCGCATGCAACCCGGCAAGTGGACCTCGCGGGATTTCCACCACGAATCGCCCCAAAACTTCGTCGAGCGCACCGATCCCTCAACCGCCGTCGCCGCCGAAGGTAAGAAGTTTGAGGTCTACGATTGGGGCGAAGACTCGAAGTTCTTCAACAAAGTCGGCTCATTCGGCGGTCTTCCTCCGGAAGCGGATAAATCCATCCGTATCCGCATGGAAAAGCAAGAAGCGGTCATCAAGATCGCGCAAGGCACGTCCAAAGGCCGCGCCTTTACCAGCGGCTACAAAATCAACATCCAAGGAATCGATTCTCCAACTTCTTATCTCCTAACATCGATCTCGCACACTGTATATCAACTGCCCAGCTTTCAGAACTTTCCAACGGCGCGCCCGGGCTACGGAAACACCTTCACCGGCATCGACTCATCCGTGCCGTTCGTGCCTCGCCAAGTAACGGGGCGCGCTATAGTTCCAGGCCTTCAATCCGCTTTCGTTATCGACGAAAGTCCTTCCGGCAATACCGAAGAAATTTGGCCTGATAAGTACGGCCGCGTTCGTGTCCGCTTCCATTGGGACCGCGAAGCCAAATACGCCTGTTGGCTCCGCGTGGTTCAGCCATGGGCCGGCAAGCAATGGGGCCATCAGTGGATCCCCCGCGTCGGTGACGAAGTCGCTGTCAGTTTCTTCGAGGGCGATCCAGACCTTCCAGTCGTGGTAGGCAGCATGTATAACGCCGACAGCATGCCCGTCTTCACTCTGCCCGACAATAAAACCCAAAGCGGCATCCTCACTCACAGCACTAAAGGCGGAGGTTCGTCCAACTTCAACATGCTCCGCTTTGAGGACAAAATCGGTAGCGAAGAGATATACAAGCAAGCGGAAAAAGATCTCAACACTCTCGTTAAGAACAACGAAACCCGCACCGTCAAGAACAACCGCACCAGCACCATTCACGTAAACGACACCCGCACGGTCGAAACCGGCGACGATACCATCGCTGTCCAGCAGGGCAATCGTGCCATCACCGTCAAGCAAAACATAACGACCGAATCGCAATCCGGTAACGTCACACTTACCGTCGACCAAGGCACTCTTACCGAATTCGCCCAAGGCCAAATTGAAATCACCAGCCCGACCGGGATCAAGCTCAGCTGTGGTGGCAGCACCATCACCATGACGCCCTCCGGTATCACGTTGACCATCGGCGGTTCAACCATCAATATGAATCCCGGCACTACTGCCCACACCGCAGGCTTGATCAAGCTCAATAGCTAAATTATGGCCAGATATCCCACGGAGCAACAGAACGGCGCAAATGCATCCGCCCCCGACCAAGGCAGCGGTCCCGGGCAGTCGCACTCCTATTTTGACGACGCTTTGAATTCCGTAGGCTTCGCGCTGGGTTCCGCCACCGCGGCGGTGGAGAGCGGTTGGAACTCCACCAAACAAGAAGCGCATGCCATCGGGGCAGGCATTGAAGCCGGGGCTGAATATTACTACAAGGAAGCCGATCACTGGGCCAAACAGCTCTTAGGCGCCAAAACCTGGAGCCAGCTCCACCACATCGCCAATGTGTTACTCGGTCCCGAATCGTTTAACTTAGGCGTCGCTTGTGGGGTAGTGAAGAATCTCGGCGAAACAGCCTTCGGCTTGCTCGGGCTTGTCAAAATGCTGATCCTCGCCGGCCTCTACGAGGAGTTACACGGACCTCCCGGTCTCGCATACACTTCGCCCCAAGCCTTTCTGTTACACAGCGCTGGTTGGGTCTTCGACAAAATTCTCGGTAAGCAAATGAAGGATGCCGACACGCAAGTGAAGGCCATCTTCACGGAGGTCGGCAAGATCTTCAAAGACCCCAAACGGTTCTTTGGCGCAGCTTGGGCCTCCGCCAGCGGCGACTACGTCAAGAAATGGCACGAGTTCGAAAGTCTCGTGAAAACCGGCCGCGCCGTTGACCAATTCAAAGCGGGCGTCATCGCCGGTGACGTCCTGACCACTGTTGTCCTCACCGTGCTAGCAATCGTAAGTGGCGTCGGGGCCGCCATCCGCACCGGCGAAGCCGTAGTAGGCGGAGTCCGCGCCCTCATCGGCGCCGCCGAAGTCACCGAAGCCGCCGCCGCCAACCTCGCCAAAGAAGCCCCCGAACTCGTTAAAGCGGCTCGCGGCCTTGAAGATGTCAAACCTGGCGCCAGCGCAGCGGAGGATGCAGAGGGTGCCACCGAAAAGCCAATTAAGGACCAGTCAACCGCGAAGAAAGGCGTCTTCGGTGAGGCTAAGGCGGATGCCTGGATGGATGGTAAAGGCTACAAGAAACTCAACGGCGATTTGGTACAGATAGGGGATACGCCGAAGGGTCCTGGGATCGATGGCGTCTGGGAGAAGCCTGGCCCACCCCCTGAATATGTGGTCACGGATGCCAAGTATGGCTCTGCCGGCCTGAACACATTGGCTGATGGAACGAAGCAAATGAGTCCCTCCTGGATCAATGATCGGTTGCCGGGTGAAGTCGGCGACGAGACTGCTGACGAAATTAAGGCGGCGGGATATCAGCGATGGGTGCTCCAGGTTGACGATCAGGGAGTCGTAACACAAAGAATTCTGCCACCAGGGAAACCCTAAAATGGAACAAAAGCGCGAACCTTTAATGGATCAAAACTATTTCGATGAGAAAGTCGCCTACTTCAGTTCATCTATTGAACGATTTGAATCACTGGCGCACGATACGTCGAAAACCCAAGAGCACCGTACATCTCTTCTATACGACGTTTTCAAAAAGCGCCTTCACGCCGTTATCCTTCGGTACTCCCGCGGCGAGAGTGTTGCCGATTTGGCGTCTGGCTTCCCACCAATCGTGTCCGCCTGGGAGGAGTACCTCGGGGCTCAGTATAGCGAGCGAATGCGTTTCGAGACAGAGACCGACCGTCTCGAAGACTATGTCGTAGCCCTCTGGCTGGTGTCGCTCGCGATAATTTTTAAGGTAGAACTCGGATTGTTTAATCGACTTCTGAAATGTATCGGCAACGAAGGAAAAGACCTACTTCTGGAGCGCCTCGTCGGCACCAGGGTTCAGGGCCGCAAACCAGCAACTCGCCTAATCTTCCCCGAAGTTTACGAAGCTCTCTATGCCAGCATCGACAACTTTGCTGATCGAGACCAGTTGATGAAGACATTTCTTAAGAAATGGTACGGAGCTATGAAACCCACATACTTTTACAATGCCCATAAAGCCAAGGGTGGATTCTTCGGATACTGGGCGTTTGAGACGGCAGGTACAGTTGCGGCTTTTAGTATGGATGATTCAAAATTCCGTGATTTGCCCTATTACCCTAAAGATTTGGTGGCGTTCAGTCGGGTTTGAACCTATTTCGGCAACAAAGTTTGTCCAACAAACCTATGTCCCAAGCAAATACGGGGGGTAACTGCACGATTCAGAGCCCCCCTAAAATGGACATGCTTTGGTGTGATGATCGCCCTGTCGGCTCCACCGTGCCGTTCGTGCCCAGCCAGGTAACGAGGCTCGCCATCAGTGTATCCCCCGCGTCGGTGACGAAGTGGCTGTCAGTTTCTTCGAGGGCGATCCAGACCTCCCCGTCGTCGTCGGCAGCATGTATAACGCCGATAACATGACCGTCTTCACTCTGCCCGACAACAAAATTCAAAGCGGCATATAACTCACAGCTCCCAAGGCGGCAGTTCCTCCAACTTCAACATGCTCCGCTTTGAAGACAAAATCGGCAGCGAAGAGATATACAAGCGAGCGGAAAAAGATCTTAACACCCTCGTTAAGAACAACGAAACCCGCACCGTCAAAAACTGCCGCACCACCACCATCCATGTCGACGACACCAAGACCGTCGAAACCGGCAACGACACCGTCACTGTCCAACAAGGCAACCAAACCATCACCGTCAAACAGAACATCACAACCGAATCGCAATCCGGTAACGTCAAGCTCACCGTCGACACCACAGGTGAGCTTGATTCCGGTCGGGCTGGTGATTTCGATTTGGCCTTGGGCGAATTCGGTGAGAGTGCCTTGGTCGCCAGGAATTTGGAGTAAATAGTGGCAGTGAGCTCAAACACAATCCTGGGTGGCCGGTGTTGACTAGCACCCCCTAGAAGGCAAAAATGGAAGCCTCTTTAGTCCGAAGTTCCTAAGCCTCGGCGTGTCGAGCGTTGATAAATCAACAAGTTAGCTGGAATGGTTGGAGGGGTTACTGCCTACAACGAGAGATCAGTTGAGTTTGAGGGGAACGGCGAGCAGATCGAAAGCGCGTTGTTGGAGGGGAGTGGGGCGAGTGAGCATATCAAAGGCAGCTCTGGTTTTGTCGTTGGGTTGATTTTGTTCTTGGCAAGGGTGGCGAGGTCGGCGTGGAGAGTCTGAAAGCTATGGACTTTCAAGCCGTCGGCGGTGAGTTTGTTGTGAGCTTTGCGTTTGGAAGACAAGGAGCGAGTGGCGGGAGCGACGATGGAGGCGCGAGCGGCTTGAGCTTGTGGTTTGTCGTCACCGTCGAAGGGAAGAGGAGCGAGGAGTTGCCGCATGTGCCATTCGACATAGTAGGCCAATACGCAAAGGAAGACGTGGGCTCTAACGCGGTCGGGTAGGCGATGATGGATGGGCCGGACGTGAAGATCAACTGTTTTCAAGCTGCGAAAAGCGCGCTCGACGCCCGACAAGCTTTTGTAGCTGGCCACGACTTGCGGACTGGATAAGGCTTCCTGTTGCACGTTAGTGCGGATGACGTAAATGCCATCCAGACTTTGTTCCCGTTCGATGTTAGCGGTTTTGCGTTCGTAGTGAAAGCTGTCGTCTTCGATGCGCAATTGAAAATGCTTGCCCATTTTGAAGCGGTTGAGCACTTTGCCGGCACGGACGCCAATGTTGTTCTTGCCCCGCAGCGGACGCCGGGGCCGTTTAGCAGCTGCGGCAATCTTGGCCAACTGTTTTTCCGTAGCGGCCAACAGCTCGGGCCGTTTGCGCGCCCGCTCTTCGGCCAGCAACGGATTGAAACAGGCAACTAAACGCTCGCCCGGAAAATCTGGGTGGACGATCTCAACCAAATCGGTCTGATCGAATAAAGACATCTGCAAGCGGCCGTCCTTGGCCAATTTTTGAATCTGCGTGGCGCGCAAGGCGAGATCCATTGGATGCCGGGCGAGGCGGGCAGATCGTGGCGGATGCGTGCGCTTGTCAGCATGCCGCGGTCACCGACCAGCACCACATTTTGCAAACCAAAACGCGTCCGGAGTTTGGCGGTTTGCGAGGCGACGGTTTGGGGTCGCCCGTGTTGCCCTCAAACACTCCGACAGCGACGGGGCATCCCCGCGTATTGGTCAGGAGACCAAAGACGATCTGCGGCTTGCCGGATTTATCTCGGCGAAACAGCCTTCGGCCTGCTCGGCCTTGTCAAAATGCTGATCCTCGCTGGCCTGTACGAGGAGTTACACGGACCTCCCGGTCTCGCTTATACTTCGCCCCAAGCCTTTCTGTTACACAGCGCTGGTTGGGTCTTCGACAAAATTCTCGGTAATGAAGGATGCCGACACGCAAGTGAAGGCCATCTTCATAGAAGTCGGCAAGATCTTCAAAGACCCCAAGAAGTTCTTTGGCGCAGCCTGGGCCTCCGCCAGCGGCGACTACGTCAAAAAATGGCACGAGTTCGAAAGTCTCGCGAAAACCGGCCGAGCCGTCGACCAATTCAAAGCAGGCGTCATCGCCGGTGAAGTCCTCACGACCGTCGTCCTGACTGTTCTAGCAATCATAAGCGGCGTCGGCGCCGCCGTCAGTACCGGCGAAGCCGTAGTCGGCGGAGTCCGCACCCTCCTCGGCGCCGCCGAAGTCACCGAAGCCGCCGCAAACACCCTCGCCAAAGAAGCCCCCGAACTCGTCAAAGCCGCCCGTGGCCTCGAAGACGCTAAATCCCTCGAAGGCGGCGCCAGTGGGGACGCGGCTCCGGAGCCGCCATTATCAAACAAAAAAACTCTCGATCAGATCCCTCATGCCCGGCGCAACGGCAGGCTCGCTGGGAAGCAACACCCGAAAACTGGGGTCCCATTCAACGAGAAAGGGTATCCTATTTTCGACTCTGCGTATTCAACTGATCTGCCACCAGAATTGCAAGGTCCCGATGTTTCGGACACAACACAATTCAAGTACGCGACCAAGCAGCTCAAGCAAGAGATTGCGAACAATCCTGAGATGGCTGACCAATTTACTCCGCAGCAGCTTGACGAAATCAATAGCGAATCGCCTAAAATAGAGGATTACACTTGGCATCACAACGAAAACGGAGTCACCCTCGATCTGGTTGATCAAGACATTCACGCGCAGACTGGCCACGATGGTGGCCGGGTGTTGACTGGCGGGAGACCCTAGAGGGTAAAAATGGCAGCCTCTTTAACAATCTTCGGTAGGAAATCCGACTACTCCGGAGCTCTGTCTAAAATTCGATCGGTAACATCCTTTCCAGTCGACGTTGTAGGCGATCCGGACAACTGGCAGTCCGCTACAGTAAAAGACCCACGATCAACTCTGACGTTTAACCCCATGACAAAAACACGTCCTGGCGATCCCTTTTCCAAAATTATTCTTGGTGCTGCGAACTTCTTTAGAAGAATCAAGACAGAGGCCGTGGCAAACCAGAACTATTTAAAGGACTCTATCTTCAAGACTACCCTCCTAATCGGTGTCGTGGCCGAACCTGAACTGACCGAAGAGACAGGAGACTTTGATTTGATCTTTGCGGTAGCTGAATCCTGTGACGGCTTGATCTTTAACGGGAGCGGAATGGTCGATGCTTCTGGGGATCTTATCCTTGACGATACTGGTGACTACGATCGGCTATTGACCTAAATCGGACCTGAGAGGGAATTGGTGCCAGGACACTCAAACACCAGCCCAGTCAACTTGAGTCGCCGCTAAGTGCCCGTAAATACACTTCGCGGACCGAGCGTATTGCACCTCGTCGGTAGCATGTAACCAAACCCTAGAAGTCGACTCCCATGA
>Ga0182012_10002708_pt1 | contig 19105 bp, 11 predicted proteins | sample 612S2SmetaG_FD_120486 | JGI IMG/M metagenome (GOLD analysis project Ga0182012, IMG submission 120486) | Permafrost microbial communities from Stordalen Mire, Sweden - 612S2S metaG | ecosystem: Environmental > Terrestrial > Soil > Wetlands > Permafrost | place: Sweden: Stordalen | collected...
ATAGTCGGTTGGATCTTCCGGCGTGAAGTCCGCTTCCCTGACCGCTTGATTGATCGCAAGCTCCAACCATCTGACGGCGTCAGAATTAGGCGCGTTGACCGCCTCATCGATGCCAACGCGGGCAGCGGCCAGCGCGTGCCCGTGCGCAGCCGCATCAAGCAGAAATTTGCGCGACAACTCCTGATCTTGAACGACGCCGCGGCCGGCGCCGTAGAAATCAGAGAGCAAGTACATCGAATCAGCATCGCCTTGCTCGGCCGAACGTCTCAGCCATGCCACCGCTTCCGCCTGGTCGGGTGTCGTTCCAATCCCATCACGGAACGCCAATGCAAGAAGACGTTCTGCTATAGGGTCATTCTGCTGCGCACCCTGCAAATAGAGTTGAAAAGCATGCGCGGCATCCTGGGCAACCCCCAAACCTTTTTGGTAAAGCAGGCCCAGACGAACGGCACCGAGTCCGAAATCATGATCAGCCGCAAGCTGATACCACATCGCAGCGCGAGCCGGGGCCGCCGGCCCTGCTCGTCCCGCCTCCAGAAACAGGCCTAAATTGGCTTGCGCCCAGGGATTACCCTGCTCTGCTGCTCGTTGTGACCAGTCAACGGCAAGCGTCCAGTCCTGCGTTACCCCATCTCCGTAGGCGTACATCACGCCAAGCGCGGCCTCGGCCTCGGCATCCCCTCCGGCCGCGGCCTGGCGAAGCAGCGATGCAGCCATCTCGGGATCTTTCTGGGAGCCATTCCCTTGCAAAAGCAGCAAACCCAACTCGCGGCGTGCCTCATTGGAGCCGAGATCGACGCCTCGGCTGAGCCACCGCATTGCCTCCGGCAGATCCTGTGCACCGGCGGTCCCCAATGCGTAGGTTTCGCCGATTTGGGTTGCAGACGCCGCGTCACCATCAAGCGCCCGATGGACCAAATCACCCCATTGCTGAGCGGTAACAAACCGTTTTGGCGAGACCGGTAAGGCCGGTCCGCCTGTGCCAGATAGCGAAGCGAATGCAGAATGGACCAATGCCGCCGAAATCACGGCAATCCAAAGGGTCTTGGCGTGGCGCATGAAGGCGATTCCTCACAATCTCGTGTACGCCAGCCCAGATACACGAGATTGTGAAGAAATATCCACCTTAAATCGGCCGCAAAAATGAATGCGAACTTGTAATATTATGCCTGCGACACGGCAGCCGACCAGGGAGACGCCGCATCACTGATTCCGATGCGATTTCCATTTGATTCAACAACGATCGCGTTGGGGCAGGCGAAATTGATCGGCATAACGCCATGCTCCACGATTTCTGTTTGACCATCCGCGGCCAACGCCTCGATCACGGATGAGGGCAAGCGCCGATCGGCCGAGAGATACTCGGGATCAGATACGTCGATTCGCGGCTGGTGCGCGGCCTGCTCGAGACTCATGCCAAAATCAGTAACGAATGACAACAACTGCACAACGGAGGCCAAAATCCGGCGACCGCCCGAGGCACCAGCGGCAAACCAGGGACGGTCATCGTCGCGCAAGATGATAGGCGACATGTTGGTCAATGGCCGCTTACCGCCTGCGACAGAGTTTGGCTGATTCGGACGCGGATCAAACCACATCACGCCGTTATTCATCAGGATGCCGGACTTTGGCAGGACGACCCGGCTTCCCATCGAGGACAGGAGTGTCGTGGTCATCGCCACCATCGTTCCATCCTGATCGCAGACGGTCAGGTGCGTTGTGCAGGTCTCCGCCGCCAGCGAATCGGTGTCGCCGAGCCCATCGAGCCGCTCCTTGTAGGCCTGTTTCATAGCTCGCCCGAACGTCACAAACCATTCCGCGTCCGGCGTGGTCCCGCTGCGAACGGGTGGCGTCTGCTCCAGCACTCTGATCATGGTCGGCGCGGCTGTCAGCCCGCCGGCCAGTTGCAGGGTTTGGCCACGCCACGCGAACTGTGTTGCGGTCCGGATGCGCGGATTGCACAACCGCAGATCGTCGGCCGAGAGTACGCCGCCGAGTTCTCTGATGTCCTCGACGATGGCGGCGGCGATGTCGCCATCATATTGATCGCGTAACCCGGCCCGCGCCAGATGTTCGAGCGTGTCACCCAGCCCGCCAAGGCGGAAAAAGCCTGGCGACCCTTGATACGAAGCCACAGGCGGCAACCCATCAGGCAGATAGATTCGGGCACTCTCGGCGTATCGACGCAAAACCGCCGCAGAGGAACCGACCTTCAAGGTGGTATACCAATCCTGCGGCAGCCCGCGTTTAGCGAGCGCGATGGCGGGGGAGATCACCTCCCGAAGGGGCAATTTCCCCCATTGGGCGTGCATGAGGGCGTATCCGGCCGTCGAAGACGGGATCGCGAAAGAGAGTGGACCGTGAATATTTGCGTCGCCTTCGACCTCCGGCCACGCGAACAGATCCTGCTTCATGCGTCCGGTCAGCCGAAATGTTGAGGGTTCCAGATTCCTGGGTGCCACCGGGCCGAAATCGACAACCTCGGCCATCGGTTGTCCGGCTCGATGGACCAGCGCGAAGCCGATTCCGCCCAAGCCCGAATTCCAGGGTTCTACCGCGGCGAGCGCCAAAGCCGTCGCGACGGCAGCGTCCACAGCATTGCCGCCGGCATCCAGGATCGCGACGCCAGCCTCCGCGGCACTGCGAACCTGTGAGACGACGATACCGCGCCGCCCGCGAGCCGATGGCTTCGATAGAATCCAGTTCTGGGTGAAATGGGGCGATGGAATGTAGGTCATCCGAACTCTCCAACCGGCAGCTGCACGTCACCTCGAATGATAAGCGGAAATGTCAGGCAATGAGAAATTCGGCTGCATGAGAGTTTCCCATGACGGAGCAAAAACGGAATAGTTTAAGCTGAGGCATCAGGATGTCAGTTGCGCCAACAAGGGATTTTTTCGGATACCGTCGGGTTTGATTACACACCTTCCAATGATCCTTAGCGGGAACTTCGAAATCTATGAAATCATATAGCCTGCCGCTTCTGTTCCTTCCGATTACTCGAGCAGTCGTTCAGTTGGAGGATCCAACCATGATGGGGGTCCTTTTGCGGAGCATCGGCTGGTCGATCGCGAGCTTCTTCGCTTTGCACGTTGCCATCGTCGCGGTCATTCACCGGACGATTGGCCAGCACGGCTGGCTAACCTGGGGCGCGGACATTGTGGGCTCGATGGCGGCCTCGTTGCTCACGTTCTGGCTGTTTCTACCTGTCGCAGCCGCTATCGGCATGTTGTACGCTGATCGCATCGCGGCGGCTGTTGAGCGAAAGTTCTATCCCGGGCTGCCGCCTCCGAACGGCGCGCACGTTGCCGAACAGGTTTGGGACGGCATTGTGGTTGCCGTCAAAGTCCTCATACTGAATGTCCTGGCCTTGATGCTGGCAGTTCTTCTGCCCGGCCTAGGCATCATCCTGGCCTGGATGATCACCGCTTACGCAATCGGACGCGGCCTGTTCGTTGCAGTCGCCATGCGACGCATGCCGCGTGTTGTGGCCGAGTCGCGGTATCGCTCAAGTCGCGGCGTCGTGCTGGCACAAGGCGGTATCCTGGCCCTGGCTGCTTATATCCCGGTGCTTAATCTGATCGTGCCCATCATCGGCGTCGCGGCAATGGTCCACGTTGCAGATATGGCTGTCAGCAAGGCGCCGGCATCAGGGCGATGATTGATGCGAAACACGACCGATCTAGCCGACCAAAACAGAATGTTGTTTGCGGGGCACACTCCATGGTAGGCAGAGTCTCCCTTTTCAGTTTGGTAAAGTGTCTTGTTCAAACGTCGCAAACCCGACGACTCGCCGCCAAGCGCGGAGGACAACGTGCTTCATGCGGGTCACCCGCTCGCTCCGGAGTCGTTGAAGGGCGTGCAATCCGATTCGGATTCGCGCGCTTCGTCCGTAAGCACTCTCCATCCACCGTTGGATAACGGTCTTGGCGTTCCTCCCTTCCGTCCCGCTCCGCTTAAGGATGCGCAAACCATGTCCCGACCGCCCTTTTCACCCACGCCAACCCCAACCTCGACGCCGGCCGCCTCGCTTCGACCCGGTGCGCCGATGGGGCGCCCTGCCCCACGGGACCCATCGGAACGCCGGACTCTCGTGGTCGGGCGTGGAATCAGCCTCCAAGGCATCGTTCAGGATGCTGAGCGCCTCGTGGTTGAGGGCACTGTCGAAGCGACGATGATTCACGCCACCGAACTGGCAATTGCACCCGGTGGCGTGTTCAAGGGCGAAGTCGAGGTTGAGGAAGCAGAGATCGCCGGCACAATCGACGGCACACTCACGGCGCGAGGCAGCCTCATCATCCGTGGTAGCGGCAAGGTGCTCGGGACCGCCCGTTGCCGCCGCCTTCAGGTTGAAGACGGCGGCCAGATTTCCGGCAGGATAGAAATGATTACGGACCAGCCGCACAGCGACCTGCCGCCGCGGCAAAGCGTTGAACCGGCGATCTGAGCAGACGGTGCTCCGAACGGAGCACCGCATCTCGCCCGGGCGTTTTCAAGGACTCACTGACTGATAGGCAGCCAGGCACGCAAGATCGACGATCTGACTGGACGACGCATCCATGTGTACGATCTGAACCGGTTTCTCCATGCCGATCAGCAACGGTCCAATCGTTGTGCCACCGCCAAGGTGGTGAGCCAAACGCGCGGCGATGTGGGCTGAGTGAAGTCCGGGCACAACGAGCACGTTGGCATTGCCTGTCAATCGGCAGAACGGATAAAGCGCCCGGATAGATGGCTCAAGGGCAACATCGGGGCTTATTTCGCCGTCATATTCAAAATCGACATTTCGTTGATCCAGTATCGCAACCGCGTCTCGCATCGGGAGTGCTCGATCGTGTGGCGGGTCGCCGAATGTCGAATGCGACAGCAGTGCGACCCGCGGTTCATGGCCAAATTTGCGGGCCGCGGCGGCGGCGCCAATTGCGATGTCAGCCGCTTGTGTGGCGTCGGGACGGAAGTTGACCAGCGTGTCCGCCAGGAAAATGGTCTTTCCGCGCATGCCAACAAGCAGCGTCAATCCAAACGGAATAGCGCCCTTGGCTGGCCCGATTGCCTGCCTGATGTCGTTCAGGCAGACCGATGCCGATCGTGTAAGTCCGGTGACCATCGCGTCGGCGTCTCCAGTCGCCACCATGCATGCCGCAAACACATTCCGATCCTGGTTGACCATCCGCTGGATGTCGCGTTGCAGATGCCCCTGGCGCTGGAGCCGGCGGTAAAGGAAATCGACATACTTGCTGTTGTTGCCGGAAAGCCGGGCATTATGGATTTCGATGCCTTCGATGTCACCGAGTCCCAGGCTGGCCAAGGTTGCTCTGACACGATCTTCGCGACCGATCAGGATCGGCTGCCCGTAGCCGGCATTCCGATATGCGACGGCGGCGCGAACAACTTTTTGCTCTTCGCCTTCCGCGAACACCACACGACGGGGATTCTCCCGCACCATCTCCATGGTGGCATCCAGCGCGTCCGCGGTCGGGTCAAGCCGACCCGAGAGGCTTCGGGTGTACCGGCGAAGATCCTCGATCGGCCGCCGGGCCACCCCCGAATCGATGGCTGCCTTGGCGACCGCCGGCGGCAGCCGCGCGATCAGTCGCGGATCAAAGGCATTGGGAATGATGTATTCCGGTCCGAAAGCGAGACGGCGTCCGGTGGAAGCTGAGTGGACCTCATCCGGAACGTCTTCCCGTGCCAGCTTGGCCAGCGCTTCCGCGGCGGCAATCTTCATTGCATCGTTGATGGTACTGGCTCTGACGTCCAAGGCGCCACGGAAGATATACGGAAAGCCGAGGACATTGTTCACCTGGTTAGGGTAGTCGCTGCGTCCGGTCGCAATGATCGCATGTGGGCTAACGGCCCTCGCCTCCTCAGGCGTGATTTCGGGATCGGGGTTGGCCATGGCGAAGATGATCGGCTTTTGGGCCATCGAGGCAACCATGTCCTGGGTCAACGCACCCTTCACCGACAACCCAAAAAATACGTCCGTTCCTTCCATCGCCTGTGTCAGAGTTCGGGCTTTGGTGACCGCGGCATGGGCTGATTTCCACTGGTTCATTCCCTCAGTGCGTCCCTGATAAACGACGCCTTTGGTGTCGCACAGGATAACGTGGTCGGGACGCATACCCATGGCCTTGAGGAGCTCCACGCAGGCGATTGCCGCCGCACCGGCGCCGTTAACGACCAATTTGGTCTCGCGTAGCTCGCGGCCGGTAAGATGGCACGCGTTGATCAGTCCCGCTGCGGCGACGATCGCGGTGCCGTGCTGGTCATCGTGAAAAACCGGGATGTCCATAAGCTCGCGGAGCCGCTGCTCGATTACAAAGCATTCCGGCGCCTTGATGTCCTCGAGATTGATCCCGCCGAAGCCCGGTCCCAGAAAGCGGACGGCATTGACGAACTCCTCAACATCCTCGGTGCCGATCTCAAGATCGATGCCGTCGACGTCAGCGAATCGCTTGAAGAGCGCAACCTTGCCCTCCATTACGGGTTTCGAGGCGACAGCGCCCAGATTGCCAAGCCCCAGGACCGCCGTCCCATTCGAAATAACGGCAACCATATTGCCCTTGGTCGTATACTCATAAGCCAGAGCCGGGTCGCGGGCGATCTGAAGGCACGGTTCGGCGACGCCTGGCGAATAGGCCAGCGATAAATCCCGCGCGGTTGTGATGGGTTTGCTGATCCGCGTTTCCAGCTTTCCCGGCCGGCCGCTAGCGTGCATTTGCAATGCTTCTTCAGCGGAAATCCGTGCGGTACGGGTATCGATCAACCCATCGGCCATGGCCGAGCCTCCCCATTGATTATGAACGTTCTGGACGGAACGCTGTCGGTATCATGGGCCGGGTTGGCTGAGGACGAAAGAGGTTTGGCGGTGGCATGCGGTTTTATGGCACAAGGCAAGCCATGAGCGACACGTTCGATGTCATTGTAATTGGGGGTGGCCACGCTGGATGCGAAGCCGCGGCAGCGGCCGCGCGCGTTGGCGCCCGCACGCTGTTGTTGACGCACTCGCTTGCGACGATCGGCGAGATGTCGTGCAATCCATCGATTGGCGGCATCGGCAAGGGCCATCTTGTGCGGGAAATCGATGCGCTGGACGGCCTGATGGGGCGTGCGGCCGATGCAGCGGGCATTCACTTCAAGCTGCTCAATCGAAGCAAAGGCCCGGCCGTCAGAGGCCCACGGGCGCAGGCGGATCGGTCGCTGTACCGGCGGGCGATGAGGACCCTGCTTGCGGATACGCCCAATCTGCACCTCTTCGCCGCGACGGCCGAAGATCTCGATACGGATGGCTTGGGCCATGTTACCGCGGTTGTGTGCGCCGGCGGCCGGCGAATGCGATGCAACGCAGTGGTTCTGACAGCCGGCACGTTCCTCCGAGGCGTGATCCATATAGGAGATCGTCAGACGCCTGCCGGACGAATGGGAGAAGCACCATCGGTCGGGTTGGCCGAAACCCTCGGCCGGTTCGGACTGCCGCTCGGGCGCCTGAAGACAGGCACCCCGCCACGGTTGGATCGTAGAACCATCGACTGGGAGGCGTTGCGTGCCGATCCCGGCGATCAGGTGCCACAGCCGTTCAGCACACTGACGACCCGCTTGCAAAATCGACAGATCGAATGCCGGATAACCGGCACGACCGCGGAAACCCATGATGTCATCCGGAAGAACATCCATCGATCGGCAGTTTATTCCGGACAGATCGCCGGACGCGGACCGCGGTATTGCCCGTCGATCGAGGACAAGATTGTCCGTTTCTCTGACAAGACACGCCATAATATCTTCCTGGAGCCGGAGGGCCTGGACGACCTCACTGTCTACCCGAATGGCATCTCAACCAGCCTGCCGCAGGATGTGCAGCAAGCGATTCTAAAGACCATCCCAGGGCTCGAGCAGGCCCGCATCATCCGGCCAGGCTATGCGGTTGAATACGACTACATTGATCCTCGTGCCCTGACTCGCGGACTGGAACTCCGGGCGCTTCCGGGGCTGTTCCTCGCCGGTCAGATCAACGGCACGACGGGGTATGAAGAAGCGGCGGCACAAGGCGTGCTTGCGGGAATAAACGCCGCCCGTGCGGCTGGCGGGCAAGATCCCGTCTGGTTTGACCGGACCGAGTCGTATCTTGGGGTCATGGTGGATGATCTCATCACCCAGGGAGTGACCGAACCCTACCGGATGTTTACTTCACGCGCGGAATTCCGGCTTAGCCTGCGTGCGGATAACGCTGATCTTCGCCTGACCGAGAAAGGCATTGGGTGGGGTTGTGTCGGGCGCCTGCGTGAGCAGGCTTTCAGGGCGCATCAAGAAATCCTGGTCGCTGCGATGGACCGCGCTCGCCGGGAAGGGCTGCCGGCCGCCGCGATGCCTTCAGTCGGGATACTTCCTGCTGCGGATGGGCGATGGCGATCTGTGTTGGACATGGCCGGGAATGATAACGTTGCCTGGCCAACGCTCTGTGCGGCTTTCCCGTGGCTTGCCTCACTTCCCGCGCGGACCGTAGAGCAACTTCGAACTGACGCCCGGTACGCCGGCTATCTGCACCGGCAGCAAGCAGAAGTTCGCCTGAGCCGGCGGGAGGACGGGCTTGATCTAGGGGGTATTCGATTCAATGAAATCGGCGGCTTATCGACCGAGATTCGTGAGAAGTTGAATACTACTCGACCGGAGTCACTGGGGGCGGCAGCCCGTATCCAGGGTATGACACCAGCGGCTCTCGCTTCGATTGCTGCGTTCGTACGCAATCGGGCAGTGGCGTAACTGGTTCGTGGATAGCGGTTTCAGCAACGCGATCAAGGCGCCGTCCTCGGCCGGTGCAACGCCGGCAATGGCACAATGGTTCGCTGCAAAAGCGGATCACCCCGATGCCTTGTTGTTTTTCAGAATGGGCGACTTTTACGAATTATTCTTTGCCGACGCCGAAGCTGCGGCCGCGGCCCTCGATATCGCCTTATCGCACCGCGGAGAGCACGCGGGAACGCCAATTCCAATGTGCGGCGTGCCCCATCACGCTTCGGAGGTCTATCTTGCCCGCCTGATCAGACGGGGCTTTCGCGTGGCCATCGTCGAACAAATGGAGGACCCGAAGGCTCGATCGGGCAAACAGCCGATCAAGCGCGAGGTCGTGCGCGTCATCACGCCGGGAACGATCACCGAGGAGGCGCTCCTGGAGGCTGGGCTGCCGAACCTTCTCATCGCCCTGGCGTGGGACAAGGACGGACTTGGCGCTGCCTGGGTGGACGTATCCACCGGGTTTTTCGAGACGACTGCGTTGACCCCATCGGAGCTTCCGGCTCTGCTTGGTCGTCTCGACCCAGTGGAGATTTTGGCGCCGCGGTCTCTGGAGCTTGGGGACTGGGCAGCAAAGCGATCGCCGGAGACGGTTCCGTCGACACCCCTGATATCGAGACGGCGACTGGCCGAAACATTCGGGACAGCCAGCCTGGACGCATTCGGCACGTTCACCGACGGCGAGGCCGTGGCAGCGGCCATGGCGGTTGATTATATCCGCACCACGCAGTCCGGCTCGCTACCCCGGCTTGGGCGCCCCACACCGCATGGGCAGGCCGGCGCGCTCATGATGGATTCTGCAACGCGCGCGAGTTTGGAAATCCTGAAGTCGCGGGACGGCGGCAACCAGCACACGCTATTCGCTGCGATCCAGCGTACATCGAGCGCAGCCGGCGCCAGGTTGCTTGCCGCGTGGCTTTCGGCTCCCCTAACAAGCCGAACTGCAATCATTGCCCGGCAGGATGCCTGGTCCTGGTGCGTCGCTAACCCGGACTCGACCAACGGATTGCGATCAATCCTGCCGAAGGCCCCAGACATGGCGCGCGCTCTGGGCCGCCTGTCGCTGAACCGCGGAACCCCCCGGGATCTTGTTGCGATACGCGACGGGATCAAGGCTGCGTTTGCAATCCACGAGATCCTGCATGGGCCGCTTCCCGAGGCGCTCAGCGAGGCCCGTTCCGCGATACCGGCTGGTTTCACCCTGGCTGGCGAACTCGCTCAGGCACTGGCTGATCCGGGGCCGGCACGCCTGGAAGATGGCGGCGCAATTCGGACGGGCTTCGATGCCGAACTCGATGCGCACCGGGCACTCCGCGACGAAACCCGTCAAGTGATTGCCAAGCTGCAGCTCGATTTTGCGCAGCGTTTCGGTGTTGCCAGTCTGAAGATCAAACATCACGCGCAGCTTGGATATATCATCGAGGCCCCCTCTGTTGCGGTTGAACGGCTGCGCGGGTTTCCGGAACTCACGCTCCGCCAGGGAATGGCGAACGGAGCACGGTTCACGCTGCCAGAATTGTCGGAGTTGGATCAACGTATCCGGGAAGCGGCTGAGCAGGCGGCTGCCCGCGAGCGCGTCGTATTTTCCCATCTTGTTTCCAGGATATTAGAGCATTCGGACGAGTTGGCCGCCTGTGCGGATGCATTAGCTTTTCTAGATGCGACTCAGTCAGCCGCGAGACTGGCACAGACCGGTACCTGGGTGCGACCGACGTTGACGGAAGCTGACGACTTTCGCATCGAAGCGGGGCGCCATCCCGTGGTTGAAAGCGCTTTGGCTGGACACACGGCTTTCGTCCCGAATCGCTGTGACCTGTCTCCTGATCAACGCCTTATGTTACTGACCGGCCCAAATATGGCTGGAAAGTCCACGTTCCTGCGCCAGAACGCGTTGTTCGTCGTGCTTGCGCAAGCGGGGTTGCCGCTGCCCGCGGAAATCGCGGTGATGGGGGTCGTTGACAGGCTGTTCAGCCGGGTCGGAGCAGCCGACGATCTGGCGCGCGGCCGTTCCACCTTCATGGTCGAAATGACTGAGACTGCGGCGATTTTGCATCAAGCAGGGCCTAAGTCATTGGTTGTCGTTGATGAGATTGGCCGCGGCACTTCGACATTGGATGGGCTGGCGATTGCCTGGGCGGTGGTGGAAGCCTTGCATTCGGCCATACGCTGCCGCACCATTTTCGCAACGCATTTCCATGAACTTGCAGAGCTTGCTGATCGATTGCCTCGGCTGAAGGTGCACACGATGCGGGTCAAAGAGTGGAAAGGAAGTGTCGTGTTCCTGCACGAGGTGACCGAGGGAGCGGCTGGACGTTCCTGGGGTGTTCATGTGGCGGAACTCGCTGGCGTGCCTTCGCCGGTCGTGCGCAGGGCTGCATCTCTTATGGCGGCAATGGAAAAACATGGTGGACCGCTCGGCAAGGCGGCGTCGCTTAAGGCTCTGCCGCTGTTTGCCATGACGGCAGACCCGGAGGACCAGCGCCAGGCGATGGACGAAAGCACGCCGCTGGTCGAGGCTTTGAAGGAAATTAACCCCGATGACCTGTCGCCCAAACAGGCACTCGACGCCCTATATTCTCTGAAAGCACTCGCCGCGGGTTGCGCGGATAAGGCCAAGTAGTACCATCGACGCGATGTTAACTCCCATACCCTTGCCGCGCGCCCCAGAAGCCGCGGCGTCTCTCCTTTCGGACGCTCTCGCCGGCATCGCGGAGGAGAGCGGCTCTGTTTCACGAGACGCCGCGGTTGGCGCATTCCGCCGGCACCTGGCCCGGATCCAGTCGTACGTTCAGCATGCGTTCGAGCATGAACAGATCACCGGACTCCAGGCCGCACGATTGCTGGGCGCGCTCATCGACGGAGTCGTCGCGGCGCTTTTCGAACATACGACAACGAAGACCGAACTAAGCCCGGTCGAGAAGCTTAGCATCGCCGCAACCGGCGGGTACGGCCGCGGTGTGCTGGCCCCCTTCAGCGACATCGATCTGCTGTTTCTGACCGCCGAGGATCCGACGCCCGAGACGCTTCGTGTCGTTGAATATATGCTGTACTTTCTGTGGGATCTCGGACTCAAGGTTGGCCACGCGACGCGATCGATCGGGGACTGCCTGACAGAAGGCGGCAAAGACACAACCATCCGGACAGCGCTGCTCGATGCCAGGTTGCTGAGTGGCAACAAGTTGCTATTCGGAGAATTTCATCGGCGCTTTCGAGCCGCTTGCAAGGAAGCGGGCGCCGCGGACTACATCGCCGCGAAGCAAGCCGAACGGGCGGTGCGTCATAGACGTTATGGTGAAAGCCCTTTTGTCGTCGAACCGAACGTGAAGGAGGGCAAAGGTGGTCTGCGCGATTTGCAGACCTTATACTGGATTGCGCGCTATGTTTTCGATACCCAAACAATGGGTGAGTTAGCGGATCTCGGCGGTATCCTGACGCAGCAGGAAGCCCGTCATGGACGACGTGCGTGGGAATTCCTTTGGACCGTACGGTTTCATCTTCATTATGTGGCGGGCCGCGCGGAGGAGCGACTGACCTTCGATCTGCAGCCGGTTGTCGGCGCTCGAATGGGATACACCCGTCATGGTCGCCAGGACGGCGTCGAGCGTTTTATGCGACATTACTTCCTGACGGCGCGGGAAATCGCCCGCCTCACCCGCATTCTCGAGCCGGCCATTCTGCGGTCCGCGCTCGGCCCTCCCGCTCTGGAGGCCGAAACCGACGACGGGCTGCTGTCAGCCGGATTCGTTCTGGCCGAAGGACAGTTGCTGCCGATTGCAGGACGGGATTTTGATGCCGAACCGATACAGATGCTGCGAATCCTGCAGGTGGCACGCGACCGCGGGCTTGAGCTTCACCCGCTCGCCATTCGGTCCTTCATTCAAAACGAGCGAAGAGCGGTTTCGCTACGCGGTAATCTGAATGCTGCGGCGATCTTCATGGATCTCCTGTGCGGGAAGGAGGCGGACCGCCATCGCCCGGGCGGCCCACATCCCGATGGAGCCAGATGGCTGGGCATTCTGAACGAAACCGGATTTTTTGGTCGGTACCTGCCTGACTGGGCACGCATTGTCGGGCAAATGCAGTTTGATACCTATCATATTTTTACCGTTGACGAGCATACCATAGAGGCGGTCCGTGTTCTGAATACGCTGGAACGAGGCGAACTCGCGGACGTCGCTCCGGTCGCGTCGGAACTCGTGGACCATGTTCAATCCCGGCGCTCGCTTTATCTCGCAATGTTACTTCATGATATCGCAAAGGGCCGCGGCGGTGATCATTCTGCGCTTGGCGCTGAAGTCGCTTTGGAAGTCGGCCCTGCTCTGGGTTTGAGCGACGAGGAAACCGAAACTGTCTCCTGGCTTGTTTTGCACCACCTGCTGATGAGTGCTACGGCTTTCAAGAGGGACATCGATGATCCCAAGACAATCCTGGATCTGGCCGACACAATTCAATCGCCTGAGCGCCTGCGATTGCTCCTGATTCTGACCGTTGCCGACATGCGAGCGGTATCGAGCAAGGTGTGGAACGGCTGGAAGGCAACGCTTCTGAGGGAACTTTATTCGCGGGTCGCGGAGGTGTTGGCGGGCGGGTTGGCGACCACCGAACGCGACGTCCGTGTCACGCGCGCGAAACAGGCGGTTGCTGCGTTGCTGGCCGATTGGACCCCGGAAGAGATCGAACATTTTGCAATGCTGGGGTACGCTGGCTATTGGCTGTCGTTCGACCCGGAAACCCACGCCCGCCACGCGAGTCTGATTCGCGACGCAGAGCATCGAAAGTCCCCCTTGACGGTTGATACGCAACCGCTTCCAGCCCGCGCGGTTACCGAGGTGACGGTCTATTGCGCAGACTATGCCGGGCTTTTCAGTAAAATTTCCGGAGCCCTCGCGGTTGCTGGAGCGTCGATCGTCGATGCTCGTATACACACGATGACGAATGGCATGGCGCTGGATACTTTCTGGGTCCAGGATACCGCAGGCGGAACCTTTGATGCCCCCCACAGGTTGGCACGGCTCTCCGTCCTGATCGAACAGGCGCTCTCGGGCCGGTTACGACTTTCCACGGAAATCCGTCGTGTTTCCAAGATATTGCTTGGTCGGCGCATGCAAGCGATTCATGTGCCTCCTCGTGTTGTTATCGATAATCATGCTTCGAATACGCACACCGTCTTAGAGGTAAACGGGCGAGACCGGCCAGGGTTACTCCATGACGTTACTGCTGCAATCAGTGAGCAGGGACTTCAAATCGCGTCAGCCCATGTTACGACGTATGGAGTCCGCGCCGTTGACGTATTCTATGTCAAGGACGTGTTCGGGCTGAAAATTGAGAATGAACGCAAGCTCGGACAACTGCGCGAGGCTCTATTGCAGGCATTGAACAACCCGGACGATGTGACCCCGCCGGTGACGGTTCCACCGGTCCGAAAGATCAAGCGCGCCGCAATCGGTTGAGGGCGATGCCTTTCCTGCGAGTTGCCGCGATGTTGCCGCCGCCAGGAGCGCAGCAACGACCAGAGCGCTTCCATCGTGTTGACGTGGATTTCATGCAAGCCGTCGCGGGCATATTCGCCCGCGCTGTACCGGACGCTCCGGTGCCTATAGCCCCAGGCAGGCCGTCGTAGATGTCGTATTCATCCGAACCCCGCTCCCATCGCTTCGCCACGCCCGCCTTGATAATCGGTTTGATAGAGGTGGCCCCCGACAATAGCATGTCGGCGCATCATTCTCCGGCGCATCAACCATTTGTTCATCTTTGGCGGTTAGACCCGCCGCATGAACGGGCGCACGATCCCTCTCCTGCTGGTCCTGCTGGCTCCCTGCCAGGCATTCGCAGATGCGATCGCACCCCCCTCGGTTGCGGCCACCGCTGCATGCCGTCAGGCAATCAGCGCCGCCGAACGTGCCCACGGCATAACGTCCCACCTGCTGGCGGCCATCGCGCGGGTCGAGAGCGGACGCCGCGACCAATATTCCGGCACCTTCAACCCCTGGCCCTGGACCATCAACGCTGACGGTCAGGGCAGCTTCTACGAGACCAAAGCCGCGGCCGTCGCGGCGGCTCTCTCCCTGCGCCCGCATGTCGTCACCTCGATCGACGTCGGCTGCATGCAGATCAGCCTGACCTTCCACCCCGACGCTTTCCCCGACCTCAACCAGGCCTTCGACCCGGCATCGAACGCCGATTACGGCGCCCGCTTCCTGATGCAGTTGTACGAAAAGACCAACTCCTGGCCCAAAGCCGTGGAAATGTATCACTCCGCCACGCCCGAGATCGGGCAGGAGTACGGCCAGCGGGTCTATGCCGCATTGCCCGAGGAGCAGCGGCTGGCCGACATCTCCCAACCGATTCCGATTGCAAGCCTGTGGTCATCGCCGTTCGGCCGGCAGGGCCTGTTCGCGCCGCTGCACCAGGGTGCCCCGCATGTCATCCCACAGGCGGCGAACCCGATGGGCGGCGCGCCGCCGGGCCGTGCGCTCGACTTCTATCGGTCGAACCCGGTTCGCCTGACCTTCCGGTTGCAATAGGCTCCAGCACGCCTCACCGCCAGTCCGGTATCGCCGGGACCACCAGCCGCTCCGCCTCCGGCAAGTCGAACCCGAACCGGGTCGCCAGCAGCGCCCGCAACGCCGCCCGGTCGCTGATCTGTGCCGTCTGAGCCCGGCCTTCCCGCAGGATCGTCACGTCGCGGTTCATCACGTTGACCCGCCCGTCCGGCGTTACCGCACTGAGCATCAGCAGGTTCACGAACGGCGATTCCGGATGCGTCGCCACGAAGTGGTTCGCCACGGCAAAATCGATCGGATTCTCCACTTCCAGCGTCGTCACCCAGGCATCGACGGTCTGTCCGTCCCGCGGCACCTGCAGCGTCCACCGCGCGCCGTCGCGCACCATCCGATGCGGCCCCGTGGCGCCATCTGCCAGCGGCACCGGGGCCAGCGACGCGAACGGACCAAACCCCGGATCGACCACGAATGTCGCACCCTCGACCGTTACGGTCAGGAACATATGGGTGCGCGGCGCTGCGTGCAGCGGTGTGAACAGCACGACGCGGGCGGCGTGCCGCACCGGCTGGAAGCCAATCGCTTCGAGCACGGCGGCGAACAGCGTGGCGTGCTCGAAGCAGTAGCCGCCGCGCCGGGCGCGAACCAGTTTGGCCTCGATACTTGGGAGATCGATCTTCACCCCGCGGCCCAGCAGCACATCCAGGTTCTCGAATGGAATGTTCGAGACATGCGCCCGCAACAGCCCCTCGAGCGTCGCGAGTGTCGGAGTTCTGTCGCCGGCCCAACGGATGCGGGCAAAATAGGCGTCGAGGTCGAGAGCGGTCGGCATGTGTGTCCTCACAGGAGCCGCAAGCGCGCCCAACGGCCGGCACTCACCGCTCCATCGCCGCCAGCCCTTGCTTCAGGTCGGCAATCAGGTCGTCCACATCCTCCAGCCCGATATGGATCCGCACCACCGGCCCGGCGAACGCCTTGCTGCCGGCGGTCCGCGTGATGAAGCCCGTCGTGGGGACCGCCAGGCTCTCGTAGCCGCCCCACGACGCGCCGATCCCGAACAGTTCCAACGCCTCGACGAACCGGTGGGTTGCCGCGGTGGTGATCTCGCGCTTGAACTCGACGCCGAACAGGCTGCACCCGCCGGTGAAATCCCGCCGCCACAGTTCATGCCCCGGCGCGCCCGGCAGCCCCGGATGCAGCACCTGAGCAACCTCCGGCTGCTGGCGCAGCCAGTGCGCGATCTGAAGCGCAGACTCCATCTGGGCCTTTAGCCGCACCGCCATCGTCCGAATGCCGCGCAGCGTCAGCCAGCAATCGTCCGGACTGGCATACTGCCCCAGGGTCCGCCCGGCGGCATGCAGCACCTGCCAGTCGGCCTCATTGTTCACGGTCACCGCACCGATCAGCACGTCGGAATGTCCGGCCAGATACTTCGTCGCCGCCTGGATCGACACGTCCACGCCATGGGTGAACGGCTGGAAATGATAGATCCCCCAAGTATTGTCCATGAACACCTTCGCCCCGCCCGCATGCGCGGCCCGAGCGATCGCCGGCACATCCTGCACCTCGAACGTGTGGCTGCCGGGGCTTTCGGTATAGACAACCTTGGTGTTCGGCCGCATCAGCGCGGCGATCCCCGCCTCATCGATCTCCGGCAGATAGAAGGTCGTCTCGATGCCCAGGCCGCTCAGCATCCCCGAGGCGAAGTTGCGCGCCGGGCCATAGACATGATCCGGCATCAGCATGTGATCGCCTGCCTTCAGCCACGCCAGCACGGGCAAGGTGACCGCCGCCAGCCCGGTGGACACCACATAGCACTTCGTCCCGCCCTCGATCGCGGCGATCGCGTCCTCCAGCGCCCAGTGCGTGGCGGACCCGCCGGTGCCGTAGGTCAGCACCCGCTCGCCCCGCCGCGCCTGCAGCGCCTGGCGTTCGGCGACGGTCGGCACCAGCACGGTGGAGCCGCGCAGCAGCGGCGGATTGACGAATCCGTGCTCGTGTTTGGTCGCGCGCCCGACATGCGACAGAGTGGTGCGGAACCCGCGCTTATGATCAGTCATTCTCAGCCAACCTCCACCGGCGTATCGGATCGACCGCCCCATTCTGTCCACGACCCGTCATACACCGCGCCCTCCGGAAAGCCAGCGACGCGCAGCCCCAGCGTCAGGATGCAGGCCGTCACTCCCGACCCGCAGCTTGTCACCAGCGGCTTCGAGCCATCGACTCCCGCCGCCGCAAAGCGGTCCCGCACCTCGGCCGCCGGCCGGAATGTCCCGTCCGCATGCAGCAGATCGGTGTAGGGCACGCTGGCCGATCCCGGAATGTGCCCGCTGCGCATCCCGGCCCGAGGTTCCGGCACCGCCCCGGTGAACCGCCCCGCCGCCCGCGCATCCAACACCAGTTCGGTTCGGGACCCAACGTTCCGCAGCATATCGCCGACTCCACGCAGCATCCCCGCGCGGTAATCCGGCCGGAACACTGAAGGCACCGGCGGCGCTGCTTCGCCATCCGCCACCGCGCGCCGCTCGGAAATCCATTTCGGCAGACCGCCATCCAGCACCGCGGCATCGTCATGCCCGAACAGCCCCATCAGCCACCAGCCACGCGCCGCCGAGGCCAACCCCTTCTGGTCGTAGAACACGACTCGGGACGTATTGCTGACGCCCAGCGCGCCGATCAGCTTGGCGAACCGCCCGGGCGTCGGCACCATATGCGGCAAATCCGTATCCAGGTCGGCAATTTGGTCGATGTCGAAATACCGCGCCCCCGGAATATGCGCCCGCAGGAACTCGGTCTTGCCGTCCTTCGGCTCATTCGGCAGGTATTTGGTCGCGTCGAACAGCACCAGGTCCGGCTTGCCCAGTTCCCCAGCCAGCCACTCCGTCGTCACCAGAGGTCCCATCGACGTCATCCCCATCGCCCAAAAAAGTTCATCCTAGACGCCGGCTCCGCCGTGGCCAATGCCGCGCTTGACGCACCCGGACGAGGGACGTCCCATACAAGCGGAGGAACCGCCGCAATGGCTCACGCAATGATCTCGGCCGCGCAACCCGAGGCCGCCGAAGCCGGCGCCGACATCCTGCGTGCCGGCGGCACTGTGGTGGACGCCGCCGTCGGCGCCGCGCTGGTGCAGACCGCGGTCGATCCGCAGATGTGCGGCATCGCCGGCATGGGCAGCATGCTCCTGTTTTTGCCGTCCCGCGGCATTCACACGACGATCGACTTTCACGGCCGCTCCCCCGCCGCCACGCGCGCCGACATGTGGGCCGACCGCATCGTCCAGGAAGCCGAGGACGGCTGGGGCTTCATCCTGCGCGACCGCGAGAACGAGATCGGCTACCAGTCGATCACCACGCCGCGCACCCTCGCGGCGCTGGACCACGCCCTGCGTCGCTACGGGACGATGTCGCTGGCCGACCTGATCCAGCCCGCCATCGCGTATGCCGAACAGGGCTGCCTGATTCGTCCCCACGTCGCCGAGTTCTGGCACAAGCCCGCCACCGCCGGCCGCGACGCCAATATCGGGATCATCACCCAATTCCCCGCCGCGCGGGCGATCTACACCGATGGCACCGGCGCCCCGCTCGCGGTCGGCGCGACCTTGCGCAACCCCGATCTCGCGGCAACCTACCGCCGCATCGCCAGCCACGGTGCCGAGGACTTCTACAGCGGCGAAATCGCCGGCCGTATCCTCGCCGACATGCGGACCAACAAGGGCTTGCTCGGTGCGGCCGACCTGGCCACGTGTGCGCCGGAAGAAACCTCCCCGCTCTGGGGCACCTACCGAGGCCTGCGCATCGCCACTAACAACCCGCCCG
>Ga0182012_10002710_pt1 | contig 19099 bp, 16 predicted proteins | sample 612S2SmetaG_FD_120486 | JGI IMG/M metagenome (GOLD analysis project Ga0182012, IMG submission 120486) | Permafrost microbial communities from Stordalen Mire, Sweden - 612S2S metaG | ecosystem: Environmental > Terrestrial > Soil > Wetlands > Permafrost | place: Sweden: Stordalen | collected...
ACGCGCCAGGCGCGCATTCTCAATATTCGATCCCCAGCCCAGCGCTTGGTCCGCAGTCTGCGCTTGTTGAGTCGGCACCTGCGGGCTCTTTGCAGCGTCCGGTCCAACGCTGTAGACCTGCGCTTGAACAACGCAGGACACGGCCACAAAGACTGTCACCAATCCATTCTTCAGGAATTCCTGTCGAGCAATCACAATGTTCACCAGCGCAAATTTGCGTTTAACGGAGTTTGATACGACAAACACTCTAAACGTTGTCTATGTCGCGCATTTCTTCTTTCTACAAATGCAAAACGATGTAAGCCTCTGAAAGCAACCATTAGAGCCAACTGTGGAATCCAAATACGTGCGCAACAACACAGATGCGTTGCCTGTATAACTGTCTTTTTCCAAGCCTTTGTTCGAACTACATTGTCAAAAAAGCAACCGCCAATCGCGTTTGCGAATCCAAGCACTTTTTCGAGAGGCAACCGTGCAAAAACCTAAAGCCCTCCCAGAATTACCGCGGACGGTGCCCATGAGCGTCATTCTGATGGTCGCCATCGTGGTCAACTTGCCGCTGCTTCTCATGAAATTGCCGCTAAGATCGTACGATTCGAACTTCCATATTTTCTTTGCTTCCCACTATGTTCACCATTGGTTCGACCCATGGAACGCGAAGTGGTATGCGGGCTTTTCACAAACCACATATCCTCCTCTTCCGCAGCAGTGGGTAGCGCTGATGTCTCATATGTTCGGTCTGGAACTGGCGTATATGGCGGTACAACTTGCTGCTATTTTGCTTCTTGTGGTAGGGGTTTATAGGTTTTCCCTTCTATGGGTGAACCAAAGCGCCGCATCTATCGCGGCCTTGGCGAGTATTTTCCTAGGATCGGAAAGTTTTCTTGTTTATTCCGCAGGCCAGTTGGGAACAACGTCCGCGGCACCCATTTATCTGAACGCACTTCCGTTCCTGTTCGAATGGGTCAGACACGGCAACTGGCGTTCCTTTTTGAAAGCTAGCGTGCTTTTCGCTGCTGCAGCTGCCGCGCACCATGCCACATTGCTGTTCGGATCGATCCTCTTTGCCGTGCCCGTGTTGGCTTTGGCGCTGTTGGATCGTCAGGAAGGCGAGAGAATTTCAATGCCCGCATTTGTAGGCCGTACAGCCGCAATCACCGCTGTGGTAGGCATTGCGATCGCATTCGTACTTCTTCCATTTTGGATAGCGCTCATTCACTATCCCGTTACGCAAACGCCGATTCCGCATCCCAGCCGGGCAAATTACATTCTGAGCCCTCAGTGGGGACTCAACTACTTCATCGTGCCATATGGAGCTTTGATTCTGGCGCTTCCCTTCATCTTCCTGCGCGGCTCCAGGGTAGTTCGGCTTCGACCACTGCTGCTTGGTTTCTGGGTGGCATTTCTGGTGGGACTCGGCGGCACAACTCCCGTCGGCCATCTGTTACTCGGACGTGCCTTCGACGTGCTTACCATGGAGCGATTCAGTTATTGGGCAACGTTGCTCGCACTGCCGCTTGTTGGGCTGCTGGCCGTGGAACTCATCGATCGATATCGAATGTGGGCTGTTGTTGGCTTGACCACATTAGCAGCGTGCAGTTGCGCACTTGCAGTAGGATGGTCGACTTATCGACCCGCCGATGCTGAGGACTTCAAGGTCGACTCGGTAGCCTCGTGGCTCAATCGCGACGGTCACGATCAGTACCGCTACGTCACTCTGGGATTCGGCAACAAGATCTCGCGGCTGGCCATGATGACGGATGCCAGCAGTGTCGATGGCGAATGGAATTCCGGGCGTATGCTGCCGGAACTGACTCACTATGGCGCGGCTGAGCTCACAAGCTCAAAGTATTTCGGCGAAGCGGGCCTCGATGCACTTCGCGCGATGCTCACGCATGCGGATCACTACGGATTGAAATGGGTATTTGTGCGGGATCATGATTACGATCCGCTTCTGTCCTTCGCCGGCTGGCGTCCGGTTGACAGCCTTGAAGACAAGACCATCGCGGTATGGAGCAAGGACGGAGTACCGCCAGCCACGCCCATCAACGCGCCACAAGTCCCTCCTCACTGGCAAGGCCTGATGTGGGGTATTCTCCCGTTTGGCAGCAGTCTGCTTGCCATACTGGTTCTTTTGATTCCGGGCGAAGCGCGGTACAAACTCCGGGCGGATCAACCAATCGTCGCTGACGAGAACCTCGTGCATGGGAGGTTGGTCTCGTGAATAACGGAAACATACTCGCTGCATTTCTCGGGGCTGCCACGGTCGCGCTAGTGGTAGCGGGAACGGTGTGGCCTGCGCCATCGGCAGCTGCGTTTGCCGGCGCCGAGACCGTACTGGCTTCGTCTTCAACGGCAGAGGGTGCAGTCCGAAACCTTGGCGGCGAAATCCGCGCGAAAAACTGGGGAAAGGCCTATGCCGGTCTCGCCAACAAGGCTCAGTTCACCGAGACGGAGTTTGTGCATGACCTGACCGGCGACTACCCCAGCCTGCTCACCTACTCAACTCTCGACAAGTTTGAAGTCCGGCCTCTTCATGCCTCCGCCAGCGAAGCCCAGATACAACTCACATTGCATTGGGCTACCGTGGTTGGCAGCTCCGTAAGCGCACGTGAATTGCACGTAGTAAAGATTGGCGATACGTGGGAGCCGGAGTGGCCTGTAGTCAAACAGCCCACCGTGCCGCCTCAAGTTATCCCCGTAAACTATCTCCGTTGGGATGTTATCTACCGCGGTCCCGGAGATGATTGGGGAGCTCAGGATGTTGAAGCGCCTCATGTGCGCATTGTGGACATGCATCCTGTGGAGCGAGCTGACGGTGTCGTGATCCTTGGTGAACTTCTAAATGAAGATGTGGTACCCGCCTATGTTTCGGTCACTGCGACGCTGCTCACAAAGAGTCAATCGACGATTGCGACCGAGGGGAGCTTTGACAAGATATCCCACCTCCTGCTGCCGAAGCAGGTCACACCGTTCCTGATCAAGTTCCCCAATCTTACGCTGTCCGAAGTCGGCAGCATCCGCATGACGCCTCTGTCGGCTCTGATCGCAGCCTCAGCAGACCCCGTCATCGAGATAGGAGATCAGCAGTTGCATCCAACTCCCGATGCCTCGTTGACCGGGCAACTCATCAATCAAAGCGGCCAGATCGTAAACGTCGCACATGTTCTTGGAACCTTTTACGACAAGGGCGGTCAAGTGGTCTGGGTTGCCGACCAGTATGTCGACAAGGCGCTTCTGCCGCAGAACCCTGTGCCGTTTCAAATCCATATTCCTGAGGATCTCGCAAAGAACGTTGCCACTCAGCGTACGGTCGTAGCGACCTACAGTTCTGGAGGATCTCAGTGAGGTCCAGATATCCATTTCTGTTTTGTGGACTGACCATCGCCGCGCATCTGGCCTTAGCCCAGGGTACAAGCATGGTCTTGCCAAAGACCGTTGAAGCCGGCAACGCGTTCTCGATTCAAAGCACCGGAAGCGGCAAGGCAACGTTGTACATCATGGGCCCAGGACAGGTTTTGAAGCGCGAGATACAACTGGGAGTGACCACTCAAATCCTTGGAGGATCACTCTACAATGCCGGCCATTATCTGGCTTTCCTTTCAGGCGACTCGTCCACAGAGAGCAACTCTTTCGACGTTGTGCCCGCAACGAAACCAGCCAACTTAAGTTTCCTCGCCAAACCCTCTCGCCTTTCGGTCGGCCTGCACGATGGCATCACCGGCACGGCATACGTATTCGACACCTATCACAATCTGCTTGCCGCGCCCACTCCAGTTTCGTTTGAACTGTCGAATCCATCCGGCACAGTGCAGAAGCGCATCGTCGTTACGCATGACGGGGCAGCCTGGGCCGCTATGGACTCCACGGCCCAGCAAGGGATCGATAGATTTGTGGCACGAATTGGAGAAGTCTCCAGCACGCGCGTCGTTGGGCAGGTTCCGGGTGATCCGTGCGGGTTGAAGATGAATGCTCGGCAATCGGGCCGGTTGGTGCAGTTGGTGACGGACCCGGTTCGCGACTGCAGCGGAAATGCGGTCCTGGACGGCACCGTCGTCACCTTTACCGAGACGTACAAGGGCAACCAGTCGACAATAGACGAACCTCTGAAGCATGGAATCGCGGAGGTGGAAATATCCGCTCATAGCGGAGCCACATTCTCCATAGCGAGCGGGGTTGTTATGGGGAATCAGATTCGTTGGGAGAAATGACGATGTTGAGGTCCCCTTTCACTCTTTTCATCTTCTCAGCCGCTTGCGCCATCATCGGGTCCGCCCAAGCCACGGTGGTCGTTGAACCGTCCAGTCTGCAAGGGCCGCGCCCTCTGCAAGAGCAGACTGCGGCGGGGGCGATCCGGGATTATCTTCAATCCTGGAAGGATCTGAGAGCCGCGATGGAGCAGAATCGCCCAGATGTTCTCGATTCGACTTTCGTGGGAACTGCCAAAGACAAGCTCACGGAAACCATCCAACAGCAGGCAAAGCTGGGGATTCATACGAGCTACCAGGATCGTGCCCACGACATTCAAATTGTCTTCTACTCGCCCGAAGGGCTATCCATCGAGCTGACAGACAAGGTTGAATACGACGTCCAAATAGCGGATCGCGGTTGGGTCAAAACGATACAGCACGTGAGCGCGCGGTACGTCATAGTCTTAACACCTGCCGAAGTGCGATGGAGAGTGCGTGTTTTCCAGGCAGTGTCCGAATGACGCAGATGTCGGACCGCCGTTTCATGTCGCCTGCATTTTTGGGCGGCAACGATGGATGAAGAGAACGAGCCTCTCAATGAACGTACAACTCGGCAGTCGAGGAGTCGCATATGATTTCAGTCGTCGTACCTATATATAACGAAGAGGAACTCATCGTGCGCTTTCATGAAGCTGTGGCAATAGCATTGAATGGCGCTCACACAAGTTGGGAAGTCGTGTATGTTGACGATGGTTCAACGGACATGTCGCTCGGATTGTTGAGAGGGCTGCAATCGATGGATCCCCATGTTGTGGTGGTAGAGCTCTCTCGAAATTGGGGGCACATGGGCGCGATATCGGCGGGCATCAATACGGCTCGAGGTAGCGCGGTAATCCTTATGGATGGCGATTTTCAGGACCCGCCAGAGGTTCTTCCAAAGCTGATCAATGCCTGGCGCGAAGGCGCGGAGGTTGTAGTCGCGGTTAGAACGAGTCGGAAGGAGAAGAGTCAACTTCTGGCTACGCTCTTCCCACTCTTTTATCGCGTCTTGGGAGCCCTCTCCGATTTCCCGATTCCTCTTAACGCTGGAGTTTTTAGTCTGATGGATCGAAAGGCCGTCGACTCGGTCAACGCTTTGGGAGAAAAGAATCGGTACCTGCCAGGGCTACGCGCGTGGGTTGGATTTCGCAACACTGTGGTCTACTACGATCGGCAAGACCGTGCGGCAGGCGAATGCAAGCTCTCTTTCACGAGCCGGATCAAGTACGCGTTGGATGCGATTACAAGCTTCAGCTACAAGCCGTTGCGACTCAGCTTCGCGTTATTTCTTTTTGCGGGCTCCATCGCTGCCATTCTGACATTCTGCATGCTCTTTTCGAACAGTGCAGTGGCAACCGTTGGCTTCGGTGTAGGAGCAGCAGTGTTTTTTGTTGGCGGTTTGTTACTGCTCTGCATGGGCGTGTTGGGCGAGTATCTTGGGCGCGTATACGACGAAGTGCGCAGCAGGCCGCTTTCAATCATCAATACAGTGCACCGCTCTTCAGCCATGAATGTGAATCACTTTGGCGTAGTTGCAGTGCAGGCCGGCAGCCAGCAGAACCATGAGGGAATCGAGGCTGCGTGATAGTAAGCGGCCCCCTCTGCTTGCCGCTGCAGAGGGTCCAAGTCGGCACACTTCGACTGACGGTTCTCGCATCTGATTGTCCGCCGAACCGGGGATTGAAGAGCGCGGTGAATGGTTTGGCTCACAAAACAAAGACGCTCGGCTCGAAGGGCTTTGGGCAGGCCACGGTTGTTTAGTCAATAAGGCGCTGAGCCATTAACGCCGGCATTCCGAATCGAGCACCCAGGTTACACAGTCGCTTTTTTGCGTGGTGGATTAGATCGCGAATGAGTAATAAAAAGAGGAACCGCGAACGGTTCCTCTTTACTTGGCACGAGAATGTAAATCCAAATCAATGCAGGTGGAAAGCCACGTCGATCAGGATCTGCACCGACACTGGATGCCCCTGGTACATGGCCGGCCTGAACCTATATTGTCTCACTGCTTCGATCGCCTTCTCCTCTAAACCCATGCCAAGATGGCTGACCAGCCGGACGTTTTGCGGATTCCCTTCCGAATCGACAATCAGCTGCACCGAAACATTGCCTTGATAATTCGCTTGGCGAGCATCGTCCGTAAACTCCGGCTGAATGGAATGGATGACCTGCGGTGCGCTCACACCACCGCCCACACTCATCAGGCCTCCACCATAGCCGCCACCGCTGCCCGGGCCCGCTCCGGTGCCGTGCCCCGCGCCGATACCGCCCCCCGAGCCTTGGCCGAATCCTGACCCGCTGCCCTTGCCTTGCGAAGCCAATGCGATCTGTGGCGACTGGGTCATACCCATATTGGGAAGAGTGTTGTTGTCCGGCATCTTCACCAACTCGGTAGGTTCAACGCCCAGTTTCGGCCTATCGATCCGTATGATCTGAGGCGGTGTAATCTGGGTTTTCGCAACCTCAGGCTGCCGTCCCTTGCTGGCCTCGACCACTTCATGCGCGCCACCGCCGCCACCGCCGCCCTGCACCTTCGCAACCGGCAAAGTCATCGGAGGCGGGGTTATTTTGAAGTCCACCGGAGTTACAATCGTGGTCGGCTGTAGCGCGACGTCTGTATGAACTTTTACCGCCAGTGTTAGCACCAGGGCGATAACTACAGAGTGAACAACGAACGAGATAATGCTTGATGCTTTGTCACCCTTGACCGCCAGCGGATCGACCGAAAAAATGGGCCGTGAAACCGGCCCCAACGACGCTCGCTGATTAGAGGAGTATCCGCCTGGGATATGCGCACCCATGGGTGGCCACGTGGAAGCCGCTGCGTCCTGCATCATGCGAATGGAACCTGTGGGAGTTAGCACCGCGCCTGTGGTCGATTTGGGAGTTGACCTTACAAGATTGTCCATATAGTTTTGCCGGAAGAATTAGCCCCAGCTTCCCCTCTCTTCTTGGTTGACCACAGGTTGACTAGCATCGAGAGCAATCCAACAACCTGGCTTCAACTTCATATTGCGCCAGGTGAAACCACCGTTCTACCAAATGCCTTTATCGCTTCCAGTTACTTTTTGCCCAACGAGTGCTGCGGTCGCGAGCCATGGCAACAGGCTGAGTCGAGCGCCATTCTCCAATTCCAGCTTTCGCACCAGACCCGCAAGTTGTGACCCGTAAAGCTTGGCAGACTGAGGCATGATGGGGACACGCAGAAATTCACGGGCGTAGTAGACATCATCGCCGCCGAATCGCGCTGCGGCATGCACGAAGTTCGGCAGGACAAGTCCAGAGCCGCGATACTTGTTCACATAGTCCGAAACAATCACGAGATAGGTAGCAACCCCTTCCCAGATACCGGCTTTCATCGCAGAGAACCGCAAATCAGAGTAGTCGATGTTGCCCATTTCCACCAAAGCGGCGGAATCGATAATGTCACATAGGCGGAAGTAGAAATGGCGGTACATGCGCTGAAGTGCGGAGATCATCAACCGGTCGGATACCGATGGAACCCTGAATGCATGGTTGCCGATCATCACCCGCCGCGTACGTTGCATGAGGCCAGATGCGATTGTGACCTGTTCGCCGGTTTGGCCCAGGCGGCTCATATGAATCTCAACGGCCTCGGGCAATCCGGGGATAAGAAAGTTCCATTTCCCGGCCAGCCGATCACCCCAGCTTCGCGGAGCAATCTGAGCTTCGAAACGGCGCACCATGAATTTCGATACAACTTCCTGGCTGGTATTCGTATATAGATCGAGATCACTTCCAAGATCCGGCCAATGATCGAGCGATTTGATCACCGCAACGTCGTACTTTTCGTATTCGAACGCGCAGCAAACTTCTTCGAGAAATGCGAGAGCAGTTGCGATTCGCGCCCGCTCAGCCGTCAATGCCGACTGCGCCCACGCGGCACGTGGGTCATCTTTTGCCGCCTGCATCATGTCGAGGAACGCTTCCATCCCACGCACAATCACGTGGTTCGAGTTAGCGAGCCCCACTAACTCGTCAAATTCCTCACGGCTGATGTTTCGAACCTCCGCCTTCAGTTCCGCCATCGCCGACAAAGAGGTCTCATCTTCATCCAGACGCTTCAGCAAGAGTCGGGAAAGCAGGGTCATCGATTGATGCGGTGCAGTCTTCGCAACGGGCTTGGCCATGTGAGCTGAGTCCTTTTTTGAATTATTGAAGATGCGGCACGGCACGCGCTGGTGCATATTGCTCATCTGAGGACGAGACGTTGAGTTGCCAGACCCACGGGTGCGTCCGAGTCCTCGGCCTTTCGCTCGGTTCCAACCTACCGAGAGTCTTCACCTTGGAGTTCATGTAAAGGTGGCTGCCGATTTCGACTGAAACCGTTACGTGGCCAGCGCGATTCATGCTTACTAAGCTCTCAGTGCGACGGCTCGCCACGGCTCTGCCGATCGAGTTGTCTTGCCAGTCTTAGACTGCAAGAGGTCAGTATCTGCAACCTGCCCATCCGCTCCGTAGCCGCCAGAGTCTGCTTTTGACTTAAGGGCATCGCGAAGCACTCGACGCGCTTTGTGCAGTTGGGACTTGGTGTTCCCGCATGTGCATTCGAGCATGGAAGCAATTTCGCCATGATCGTAGCCATGGACGTCGTGAAGAATAAAGATGTTGCGATAGCCCGGCGCCAAAGTTGCAATCGCACGATATATGGTCAACCGATCAATGGCGCCGGCCTGGGCAAGATCACGAGTGCCAAAATTGCGCCCGGCGTGCTCTTCGGGAACGTTTTCCATAAGTTGATCCAGTGAAACAACCGCAAGCACATTCTTACGCAGGTACATCAGCACTGTATTCACAGTCATCCGGTGCAGCCAGGTCCTGAATACTGAGTCGCCGCGAAACAATGCAATCTTGCGATGCAACTGTAGAAATGTCTCCTGTGTCAGATCTTCGGCAAGTGAGTAATCCCGCACCATGCGCAGGCAAATAGCGAAGACGTGCTTCTTGTGCTGCGTGTAGAGTTCGGAAAAGGCGTCGTGGTCGCCTGCCTGGGCACGGCCCACAGCATCGGTCTTTCTTATTCCAGTTTGCGGTGACCCGAATACAGGAACAGTCGTGGAATCGACCAGCGAGATGGGAAAGGTCAAGGTAGCCATATGCCCCCGTCGTGGACCAGGAGATCCAACCCTGGTTCACGTATATGCGGTGCGCGCCTGCTTTCATCTTGAAATGAAGTTAGCAGTCGAGTTGAAAAGCAAAGCCACGAGAATGTTGTAATAGTTGAGTTCGCCGGTTCGCAATCGTCTTTATTGAATCTCGACTGAGTTTTGCCGACGGGATTGGCTGAACCGGAGTTTCTCCAAGTCAGCCTTTAGCTTGCCATCTACGTCGCCAGCCGTCTGAGCCGCATTGCTCACAGGCATAGAGCGGTAAGTCAGCCAGAGTTGGTAGGAATGCCGGAGCTTGGGGAGCCAACATGAATGTCGAGTTTTCAAGGAAGCCACGGCGGTCGGCATGCGGAAGATTGCGCACCCTTGCAACAATTCATTGAGCAAATGTGCGCGGTATTCATAAAAGCAATTCTCGACAATGACCTGAGGTACCCCACCAAAAGCGGCGTCAGCGATGCCAGATCGCACGGCTACATTACCAAGGCTGGAGATACCGTGGGCATCCTCTTGAAGCGTCGAATTTCGACGTAGCCCACTACCCCGTTGTCTACCTGAACAAATGCCCTGGGATGGCAAGATATTCCTCACGCGGAGAAGAGGAGCTGTTACGGCGGAGTTCGATTACTTCCTCAGTTAAACATCTCACGTTGTTCGCGGATCTATAAAGGCTCCATGTTATGCAAGAGCACCTCGTTGAAGTGGTTGAGGCCCAGTACCACGCTATGTAGTCAGACATTGCCTCTCGGGAGAATCACCTCAGGCTTCTCGGCGTTGTGCTCGGGTAGTCGCAATGGGTAAGAAGAAACTCTCCAAGCTTCTCGTTGAGACTCTCGTAGCAGCTGGGGTAAAAAGGGTTTACGGTGTTGCGGGCGACTCTCTCGGCCGTTCTGTGAGACACGGTCGAGCTAAGCCGCATCGTGTGTCTGGTCAGGATTTGCTCCCGATTCCAGGCTCCAGCGAAGGCGCCTCCTTCGGGCCGGATCGTTCCGAATGCTTGGGAATCCCACTGATAAGTCCCTGATAATCTGTAAGACGATTACCAAGAATGACTACTCCCTCGGAAGTGATCTCATATTCGCGAATATCCTTGGCGTGATTCCCGCCGCGCATCTTGATCACCACCATAATCTTGCGAAGCTGGCCATCTATGGATACGTACCGCAGCCGGATGATGTCATCGGTGAGGAAAGAAATGGAGTAGGTACTGAACGGAAATTCGGTGAAAGACTCGTCCACTTCAACCGTGCTGAGAATCGTCACGCCTATTCCCGTCAGAGCGAAGATCATCCGATAGAGCGATTCGCGAAAGTCCGCGCGGAAGCCCGGCGACAAAGCCATCTCAAAGCCCGCGAGGGAATCGATCACCAGGCGCTTGGCGCCGATCTTCTGTACGGCGTCGAGAATCGACTGCATGGTTTCATCTACCGAGAGGTCAAGGGGACGGAGATAGAGGATTGTGAGATTCCCATCTTTCTGCGGGGTTTCAAGGTCCAAACCTAAACTGTTGGCCCGCTCTGCATACGCTTCCGGGCGTTCTTCAAAGACCGCCACGATTCCCGGTTCCCCATGGCTTATGCCTTCTGCAATGAATTGGGTTGCCAGGACCGATTTCCCGGTTCCAGAAGACCCTGCCACGAGGACACTATCGCCTTCGCGCACGCCACCATCCAGCATCTTGTCCAACTCCGGAATACCGAAGCAAAGGCGCCGATTACTAGGTGGATTTCTTTTGCGTGCGGTCAACCCAAACGTGCGCGAGAAGGCTTGCACTCCCGCATCGGTTATGCGGAATGTATGCAACCCCGGCACGGAATCCTGGCCGCGCAGCTTGATGATCTGTAACTTCCGCACAATTGAATTTCGCTCTGCCGTTTGGCGCAACCAGAACAGCCCATCCGCAACGGTGAAGATGGGATTGTCGCGTAACTCGTCCTCTGCATATTCACCGATGAGGAACGTCGTAGCTTGCCAACTAGCGAGAAACAGGGCCAGCCGTTGAATGAAAGATTGCAGGTCCATATCGCTTTGCGGCTTGCGCACCATGGTGCGGAAGGAGTCCACAACGACGACGGCCGGGTTGGACTTCTCAACTTCCTTCGTAATCTGCTCCAAAACAGCACCCAGGTCACCCTCCAAAACAACCTGGCTCAGGTTGATAAAGCGGATGGAATCCGGCAATTTGGCAGGATCGAAGAACGTGTACTGTTGCTGGTATCGCAGCATCTTTATTGCGGATTCGCCGAGGACCGTGAAGTAGAGAGCTGGACCCTCGGGGCTCGCATTGGCAAACACGAATTGGTGAGCCAGCGTCGTCTTCCCGCTTCCGGGGGCGCCGGCGATGATGTTGAACGAGAATTCGGGTAGACCGCCGCCAACAATTTCGTCGAGGCCAGGTACTCCGGTGGGTAGTTTGTTAATCTTGACTTTGTCTTGGGTGCTCACGTTTTCTCCAGATCTCGGAACTGTAATCGTCGAAGGCTCCCCCTGGCCACGTAACCCGCAGCAGGCTCAGCGTTAAGACTTCGCCAAGGAACAGACGGAGCAGGCCGAGTAAGCGGGCGATGAGGATGATTTCTCCTTCACCAGCCGGGAACTCTCCAGCCCGAACCTTGTCGATGTCCATTTCAAGTTCAATCTTGTCCAGACCCTGTAATGCACCATCCGGAGAAACCCGCACCGTGTTAAGGCTGGGGGCTTCTGTCCTGGCCAGCGCCAAGGCGCGTGAGGCGAGCGACTGAAAACCGGCAACTCCAGCAAACTCACCAAGACCATGGCGCAGCTTCTCATAGACGCGCAGGGTTGCGGAGTCCGCAGGCTCGGAGGTTCTGTCCGCAAAGGCTTCGTAACTAAGAAGACATTGCGCTAAGTCTCGCATTTCCGGGAAAGCAGTCATGTTCAACCGTGCTTTGTTCCAGGTGGCGATTTCGATGATCGTTATACGCTTCGCAAGAGGATCAGGGTAGCAATTCTTTGTTTTTCAGCGCCCTGCTGTTGGGCGTTCTCCATCAACGGCCGTGAGGCGCCGATCTGGATGCTCCGCCGGTGGGACTCAATTCAAGTAGCGATTCGTTTCTGGGTTAGATGCGTCTTCCTCCGACCCGCCGGCCTTGCTTCGTATGAGCGTGAAGACATCCAAAACTGAAGCAATATTGCGAATGTTCCCCGCGACACTCACGAGTCCATCTTCCATGCCGGGATGTTTGTCCGCCAGGGTTTCAATATGTTCGCTCACACTCCTCAGCCGGTCAATTTCCCGCAGAAGATCCTCGAACGCCGCAGCCATTGCCGGTTCGCCGGCCGCCAAGTCTGTCGTGCCTGCGGAGGTCGCAGACGGCTCTGTCCTGACCTCAACCTGAAGGCGCAAATCTTCTATCAAACGCAGCGTTGTTGCCTCGCCGAGGAATGTAAGAAACAGCCCGAGCAGCTGCGCAATCAGAATGATCCCGGCCTCGCCGTCGTCGTCCGCTTCCGTTTGGGATTCGACTTCGCCGAGACCGCGCAAGCCTCCATTTGCAGTTACCTGCACAGCGCTTAGCCGTGGAGAGTCAAACTTGGCCAGAGCCAGTGCGCGAGAAGCGAGCGCCTGAAAGCCATCAACACCTACAGGTGCGCCGAGTTGTCGGCGAAGTCTTTCATAGACGCGCAAAGTAGCGGGTTCGGAATGAAGAGAGACCGTAGCTGCTTCGACTTCGGAAGCAACGAGGCTGCGTGCTAAATCCCGCGTCTTTTGTAGAGGAGGCATTGGTTTCGCTCTTTCCATTTGCGCCACGCTTCGCTTGAAGCATGAGGCATCTATCGCATTGATTTTATGACGGCGATTGCCTCCGAGGCGAGATTCCCTATACGGTTCATCAGATTAAACTTGGCGTCACGCGATCCAAAGTACTCCAATTAGCTCTGGAAAGATGTGCAAACTTGCACAGATTGCCCCGCTGCCGATGTAACCCTGTTGGGAAACATCCGTGAATTGTGCAACAGATTTGTGATGCAACGGGTGATTAGCCTCACTTAAAAGAACCGGCATCCCACACCATGCCTGGAGCAATTGATTGTTTACTCTAAGCGCAGTTACTTTGTTAAACTAATGCCAGCGCTGCCGAGCACTGTTCCAGCGATCATGCTCCAAACGCCGCAACCACAAGTGGGCACTTCAATGGTCGAGCTTGAAAAGCTTAGATTCGATGCCGCCGCCTTCCTGGCTACCGCAGGCCTGGGCCGACGAATCATTCGATTGGCGCCGAAGGAAACCTTCTTTTCGCAGGGAGATCCCGCAGACTCAGTTTTTTATCTTCAAAATGGCCGCGCAAAGGTCACGGTAGTTTCGCCAGCCGGGAAGGAAGCTACCATCACGCCTCTTTCCGCGGGCGACTTTGTAGGCGAGGAGGCGCTCGCTACAGTGGCTGGGTTGCGTTTGGCAACTGCCACTGCCATCACCGCGTGCACCACTCTCAAAATCAGCCGGGATGAAATGATCCGCGTGATGCATGTGGAACATAGCTTCTCCGACCTCTTTTTGAAGGGCATACTGGAGCGCAGCATGCGCATTCAGGCCGATCTGATCGATCAGCTTTTCAACTCCAGTGAAAAGCGCCTTGCGCGGATACTCCTGTTGATGGCGGAGTTTGGTAAGCCAGGCGAACCGGAACAATACATTCCCAAGATATCGCAGGAAACGTTGGCGGAAATGATCGGCACCACGCGCTCCCGTGTCAGCTTCTTCATGAATCGATTCCGCAAACTCGGATTTATCGAATACAACGGTCGCATCAAGGTTCACAAGTCACTGCTGAATGCGGTATTGCTTGATCGATTATCCGATCTTAATCCCGAGAGCCCTCCTTCTTCGGCCACCGGACGAAGTCGCTCGAAAGCTGCCAAACGCGCCTGATTTTGCCGGAAATGAGCAAATTGGAGTTGAGCGTGCAAAGCACAGACAGGGCCAATGCTCACGTTCGCGTAGAACGGGCGGAAGGCTTCACCACGGCCGGTTTGACCTCGGCGCTGAAACCGTTGCGAACAGACTCGGTCAGCCGCGGCTGATCCATTTCCCTTTTTACGCTTGAGACAATCTTCTTTTCAATCTCGGCACGGCTTTTCTTGTTCATGAGGCGGCCCTTCTTTGAACGACAACGGTTGAATTACCGTATCGAGTTCGGTGCTGCTCTTCCTCCAGCCATCCCGCAATTAGGATCAAGCAGCACGTGTACGCTTTTATTCTGCAGCCGCGTTAGCGCCGCCACCGCGAATATCCCCAGCCCCCGCCTCCGAGCAGAAAAAGCACCAGCAGAACAATCACGATTGTTTCCATGTTGTAACCTCCATCGCAAGAGGAAGCGAACTCGCCCTTGTAGCGACTGTCCCACTTCTTCCCTGCACATGATCCTAAGAGTGACACGGACGGTTGTCTGATCACATTGGAGCACCGCGAGCCGGGCGCTCCAGCCTCGCCTCTGGAACATGCAATTTCTGTCTCCTGGGCGGAGCCATCGTGCAAACACAGCTAGTCTGGTCTGCACTGCGGACACCACCGATTGAGTAAGGTGTTCGTCATCGCCTGACTTTCGTAGGGTTTTCTGCCTCAAGCGGATTGCTAGGCGGCCAGCTTTTGTGCCGGCGTGCCTGTCTCGGACTCGATTTCCTCAAGGCTTTTGCCCTTTGTCTGAGGGAGCATCGTCAAGGTCACTACAAGGCCGCGCGCGCTGGCAATCGCGGCGGCCGACTCCGCGCCCAACAATCCTTTCCACGCAAGAGGGTAGGGAAAGACGAAGACGCCGACAATGCCGCAACAGCAAGGGGATGCCCTTCGCTTACTTTGTGAATCCGGGGAGGTCTACCCGCCTCGCGACGTGGTCCTGAATCCAGTGGCTATCCCACCATTCCTTCGGGTCAATCTGCACACCGTCCAGTTGCATGGCGAAGTGAATGTGATCGCCTCCGGCCATGCCGGTCATGCCGCTCTGGCCCATTACCTGGCCACGCTTCACCAGGTCGCCCTCATGCACACCGATGTGGCTGAGGTGGCCGTAGATCGTCTGCAGGCCATAGCCATGATCCACAACAATGCAATTGCCGTAGATGCCGAGCGGCGCCGCGTAAACAACGCGCCCATCATTCGATGCTTCCACACCAACGTGCTGCGTGACGGCGAGATCGTAGCCCAGGTGGACCTGCTGATCGATCTTCTTACCCTGGTAGATATAGTTCCGCAGGTCGGCAAAGGAAGCTTCAGCTTGCGAATGAGCCTGCCGGGCGAACGGTTGCGAGAAAAGGAACCTGTCCGCGGTCTTGAGGCGAAGGTCCGAGAGAGTTTTGTTATTGGCCCGGCGCATCTCGTTATTAATTCTGACAAAACGTGCAACAGGATCGCCTGAGCCATTCGGATCCAGTTCGCCGATTACCTTCTGCAGGAAGGCATCGCTCACCTGCAAGTCGTGCACGGTGTATTTTGGCTGCTCCTTCTTGGGGAACTGCACGGTGATCGGGCTCGTCACATCGTTCCCCGCGGCGTTGGAAGCAAAGACCTGCGGAATGGTGCCGGCAGGCATGTTCCATGCAAAAGCGAAGAGGGAAAACAATCCAGGCTTGCCTCCAGGCATGGGCCACGCCCGATACGTCTGATCGCCGACGCGCACACCCGCCGCAGTCCAGCTGCCGGAGACATTAAAGGTTGCCAGGTCGGCCATACCGAGATAGAGGTAGTGCTGTTCTGAATCGACACTTAGGGTTGGAGGTTGAGTCACCACCGTAACATCCCGCTCCAGGGCCGCGGTCCTCCGGAGCAAATCGTTGGATGTAGCTTCAAAGATCAATTTCGCCTGACCGTCTCGCAGTTGCGGCGTGGTCTTCGTACCGGCTTGAAAGCTCCAGGTGTTGTCGGCCGCCGTTGAAGGTTGCGCCAGTTGCCAGACAGGAAACCTGGCGCCGTTCTGCTCAACAAATGCTTCCACTTTGCGAACGCCACGGGGGTCGCGAACGTGGAGAGTAATAGAAGTTGCTTGCCCAATGGACGCGACTGGCGAGGGCAGGTCCAATACGGGCGTTGCCGATCGTACCAGCACGATGGCAATCGGCAACAACACGGCAATCGCAATCACGGCAACCAGGACTTTTCGCACAGCTAATTGTAGTCCTGCCGCTGAAGCGCTCGCCGTGTTGGAGAACATTTGATCGACGCGCCCTGAGTCTCGTTATCCCCGAAAGAATTCTCGCCGCAATTTGCAGATCATTTCCCCTTTGCGGAGCACAATCAAGAAAGATCGAGCAAGAAACCGCCCGCGGAAAAGCTCATCGCGGACGAAAAACAAGCCATTCCGCCGGAAAAATTTATGCCATTTCCCGGGATTTCTTGCAATCAACTGACAACAAACATATTACGTATGAATTGCCCTATTCTTACCCCCTAAAACAAAGCACTTACGTAAAATCGGCTTCTGCCCCATTTGCAAAAACAAAAGACTTACGTCCAACTCAACCGAAACCAGATTGACCGTATTCCAAAAAGACGAAAGTCTCCACGGAGTAAGATTGTGGGCAGTAATTCACCCTCAATATCAAAGCGTGAGAATAATCACGGTGCCAAGTAAGGCTATCGGCGGCTTTCGACAGGAAAGAGACCAGCGGGAGCTGCGCGAAGCACATTTCGCCATGCGCCTGTCGCTCCTTTTTGGCTTGGCAATGCTGCTGGGAAAGACGACCGCTTACTTCATGACGCACTCGGCCGCGATCTTTTCCGACGCGGCCGAATCGGTGATTCATGTAATCGCCGTTGCATTTGCCAGCTTCAGTCTTCGCCTCAGCCTCAAGCCGGCATCCGGCCACTTCCTTTACGGCTACGAGCGCATCGCCTTTTTCTCCGCCGGGTTTGAGGGTGCGTTAATTGTTGTTGCCGCCATCGCCATTCTCGTTGAGTCCATTCGCGAGTGGATCTCTGGACTTCAACTCCAGCATCTTGGGTCGGGAGTAGTGCTCATCCTCTTGGCAGGCATCCTCAATGCAGGCCTAGGCTACTACCTTATCCGCACCGGCAAGCGCACAAACTCCCTAATCCTTGAAGCCAATGGCAAGCACGTTTTAACAGATAGCTGGACCAGCTTCGGCGTCGTCGGCGGTCTGGGGCTCGTACTGCTCACGCACTGGAAGCCGTTCGATCCCCTGGTGGCAATCGCTGTGGCCGTTAACATCCTCTGGTCCGGCGGACATCTGGTGTGGCGCTCTGCCATTGGTCTGCTGGACTATTCCGATCCCGAAGCCGGAAAGAAGATTCGCGAGCACCTCGACGTAATCTGCACCGACTTGAATATCCAATATCACGGCGTTCGTTTCCGCACCACGGGTTATCGCCAGATCATCGAAGTGCACCTGCTTTTCCCAAATCTTACCTCCGTAAGCGAGGCGCATGCACTGGCCACAATGCTCGAGGAGCGTCTCCCCGCCGAATTAGGTACACCTGCGGAAGTCATCACCCACCTGGAGTCCCTCGAGGACCACGCCGAAGTTCACCACCACGAGCACTACACCGGAAAGCCCGAGTAAACAGCTCCGAATTTGATCCGATTGGGGCATTTATCGCCTTATCGCATTTCCTTTGCGCCTTCTATTTTGAGTCCACTATGATGTACGACGTGTCCCGGCCGCGTTCGGTCAGGTTCGGGAGAAGTGGATTCAATTGCCTGCAATTCATCCAAGCCCCGAGAATTCTGGCCGGCGCGCCCGCTACAAGCCTGCGCATTTAGCCCGGTTTTCGTCACTATGTTGGGTATTTGCTCTCCTCATGTTGGCTGTCGGCTGCCACAACCGGCAGTCGAACCGGGCCGCAACGCAGGTTGCGCAGCATCTTGATTTCAACCAGGATGTCCAGCCCATTCTGGCCAGCAACTGCTTCAGTTGCCATGGGCCCGACCCCGAAATGCGCAAGGCGGGCCTGCGGCTCGATCTGGAAGAGTCGGCTTTCAGAAAACGCCCAGGCCATCCCGACGCAATTGTTCCCGGCCATCCCGAACAGAGCGAACTCATCAAGCGCATCGAGTCGAAGGATCCACACCACCTGATGCCGCAAAATGCGCAGGGTGAGGCGAAGCCGATGAAGGCTGCGGACATCGCCATCCTCAAGGAGTGGGTCAAGGAGGGCGCGGTCTATCGCCCCCATTGGGCATTCGACAAGCCCACCCGGCCTGCAGTTCCCGCCAACACAGAGAAGGATGCCTGGGTCAAAACACCCATCGACGCATTCATCCTTGCGCACCTGAAAAAGGAGGGCCTCCATCCCTCGCCCGAAGCGGACAAGGCCACTCTCATCCGCCGCGTAACGCTGGACCTGACAGGTTTCCTGCCTACTCCTGCCGAGGCGAGCGCGTTTCAGAAAGATACCTCTCCGCAAGCCTATGAACGCCTGGTTGACGGCCTGCTTGCCAGGGCGAGTTTCGGCGAAGAGCGTGCGCGTTACTGGCTCGACTACGCGCGCTACGCCGACACCTACGGCCTCCACTACGACAACAGCCGCGATATCTGGCCCTATCGCGATTACCTCATCCGCTCTTTCAACAGCAATAAGCCCTTCGATCAATTCGCCATGGAGCAGATTGCCGGCGACCTGCTCCCGGCCAAGAATCTCGACCCTCTCATCGCCAGCGGATACGTTCGGCTAGGCGTGAGCAGCAACGAAGGTGGAACCATTCCCGAGGAGCTGCGCGTGAACATGGCACGGGAGCGCGCCGAGGCTTTCGGCGCCACCTTCATGGG
>Ga0182012_10002711_pt1 | contig 19096 bp, 18 predicted proteins | sample 612S2SmetaG_FD_120486 | JGI IMG/M metagenome (GOLD analysis project Ga0182012, IMG submission 120486) | Permafrost microbial communities from Stordalen Mire, Sweden - 612S2S metaG | ecosystem: Environmental > Terrestrial > Soil > Wetlands > Permafrost | place: Sweden: Stordalen | collected...
TACGACAAGCGTCTCGCCAATGGCCACTACCGCTTCTATCGTGACCACGACGTGCTCGAGTCACGTTACGGCGCGCGATACGTCGGTGAGATGGACCGAATGTTCGACACCTACGGCGAACTATTGCCGGTATTGACCGACTATTTGGCAAAGAAGTACCCCAAGACACCCGAGGACACCGACTTCGTCTACCGCCAAGCGATCCGCGCCAAGGCTCTGGACGCCGTGCGCGGGCTGCTACCCGCGAGCTCACTTTCGAACCTCGGCATCTACGCCTCGGGTCAGGCGTACGAAGCACTGTTGTTGCGCATGCGCGCGCACGCGCTACCCGAGGTGCGCGAGTACGCGGACCTGATGCTCGAGGAACTTCGCAAGGTGATCCCGTCGTTTCTCAAACGACTCGACGTGCCCGAGCGCGGCGTGGCCTGGACCGAGTACCTCAGGGCCACCAAGGGCGCCACTGGCGAATTGGTTTCTTCGATGCTCGAACAACACCGCGACGAACCGATCGAGAGCGTGCGCTTGGTCGACTTTGATCCCGAGGGCGAGCAGCGAGTACTCGAGGCCATCGTCTTCGCCAATTCGAACGCTTCGCACGACGACGTCGTCAAGGGTGTCGCGGTGATGGGACCAGACGAGCGCACCAGGCTGTTCGCGGCCTACGTTGGCGAGCGCGGCAATCGCCGCCACCGCCCTGGTCGGGCCTTCGAGGCGACCGACTATCGCTTTGAACTGGTGACCGATTATGGGGCGTTTCGCGACCTACAGCGCCACCGCCTGCTCAGTATCGAGTGGCAGCCCCTGACCGTGGAACTGGGCTACGACGTACCCGGCATCGTGCGCGAAGCCGGCCTCGGCGACCGCTTCGAAGAGTCACTGCAACGTTCAGCGGAACTGTTCAATGACATGCGCGACGAGTTCCCCGAACAGAGCCAGTACTGCGTCGCGCTCGCGTTTCGCATCCGCTACGAGATGCAGATGAACGCGCGTGAGGCGATGCATCTCATCGAATTACGCTCAGGCCCCCAGGGACACCCGAGCTATCGCCGCGTCGCACACGAGATGGCCCGGCTCATCAAGGAGCAGGCCGGACACCGAGCAATTGCTGGAGCGATGACCTATATCGATTATTCCGATACCGACCTCGAGCGGCTCGAAGCGGAGCGTTCGGCCGAAAGAAATCGCCAAAATCGCTGATGTTTCGCTAAGGTTACGAATTCTTTATACTGAGGGGCCGCACGAGACCGCAAAAAGGCTCTACACTGCCAGCGCTACAGAGAAGGAATTATATGGCTAGTGATGGCGACACAGAAGAAGTATTCGATGAAGAGGAACTCGCCGAGGGTTTTGACGAAGAAATAGTCGGGGAAGAGGACGACCTCGAAGGGGTTGAGGACGTCGAAGAGATTCTCGACGTCGAGGTGATCGAGGTCGAGGAAGAAGTCATTCCCGAGGTAGCGATTCCCGACGACGACGACGTCGCTGACGACGCGGACGTCGAGCTCGCGCTCGATGAGGTACTCGCCGAGACGATTCGTCGCTCGAGCACGCCCGAGGACGACGAAGAGGCGCCCGGTGAAGTGGATCCGCTCATCGACCCTACCGAGACCATCCTGCCCAAACAGGACGACGAGTTTCGCTGCGCCTCGTGCCGGTTGCTCAAGAAGACGACCCAGCTCGCGGACCGCTCCCAGATGCTCTGTCGAGACTGCGTCTAGGCGCCGCTATCGACGTCTCCTCGAGCCACGAAGACCCGGTGATCGTCGAGATCGCCCGTGCGTCTTCTAGGGCCTTGGAAGCCCTCTTAGAGCGCGCCCTGGAGGCCGCGACCGAACAACGTGGGGGTGCACTCTTGGCCCAAACGATCCTCGCTGGACGAACGACCGAACAGGTCGTGACCGAAGCCGTGGGTCTCAGGGCACTCGTAATCGCGCGCGTGGGTGACACTCCGGTGGGTTTCGCTCTCGTGGCCAATGGCGTCGTCACGACAGTGTTCGTCGATGTTGCGTATCGTCGCGGAGGCGTCGCTCGAGGACTCCTCGGTGCCCTCATGACGTCCCAGCGAGAAGTGCTCGACGCGTACGCCCTGCCGGGCGATAGGGCGACTAAGTCGCTCTACGAATCCTTTGGCTGGAAGGCGCGCCTTCTTACGATGCGCGCCGAGTAACCGCACGGCGCACGTTGCGCTGCGGCGGTGGCGGTGGCGGCACTCTCATGCCGAGCAACTTGGCGAACTCCGGGATCGCACCGGCGTTGTGGATCGCGAGAGCCTTGGAGACTTCGTCGTCGGGGATACCCTGGGGCTTGACGTTGCGACGTATGGACGTGTCCACGGCGAGGGTCACGATTTCTTGCCACTTGGCGGGCACCTGGTCGGCGGTGAGCGCTTCAGAGGTGATCGAGATGACTCGCGCCGCCATGTCGGCACTGACGCGAGTGGACATGTCGGGTGGGCGTGCGACCAGGCGCAGAGCCTCGGGGACGTTCTTTGACGTCACTGCGGTCTCGAGACGTTCGTTCCACTGGGTGCGCAGGATCTCGAGGCGAGCACTCAGACTCGACTGCAGTTCTTTTTGTTGGACCTTCGCCTCGTCGTCCAGTGAGACGGTCTTGGCTGCCGTCACCACCGCACGCAGGTCGCGCAAGCGAAGTTCGCGGCCGGCCCCGATCGCTCCGGCGGCCTTGTCCTTCCAAAGAGCCAGGTTCGTACGCGCGAGCAACTCCTCGGCGATGCGTTCAATGGTCGTCGCGTCAACGGTGGGTCGACCCTGGGCCGCGGCGTTCTTGTTCTGCTCAGCGACGGCAGTACGAACTGCCGGCATACCCCCGCGCAGCAATTGCTCGGCGACGGGTAACTGTTCGGGAGAAAGCGTGGCGAGCAGCGCGTTGCGGTACGTCGTGGTCATTGGGGGTGCACCGGGTGCACCGTGTGGGGGACGCCCCGTTCGCGGCGCGCGACTGGTTCGTTCGTTCCGGGGACCTCGTTCAGTACCGGGACCGCGTTCAGTACCCGGTCCGCGCTCGAGACGAGGACCGCGTTCGGTACGAGGACTGCGTTCGGTACGAGGACTGCGTTCGGTACGAGGACTGCGTTCGGCTCCTTCGCCGGGAATCGCGGACTCGGTGCGCGCCGGACGGTCGGGACGTGGACCACGCTCGGAGCGAGGCGAGGAGGAACGCTCCTTCGGCCCCGAGCGACCAGCGGGTCGCTTGGAACCGTCACGTCGTGCGTCACCGTCACGATCGAAGTCTCGTCGGGCTCCGCGACCCTTCGAAGCGTAGGTCACCACGACGTCGGGACCCACTTTTGCGGTCGGGAGCAGTTCGACGCGCTCGTGGCGCGGGTCGAGGGGAGAAGCGGTCTTGGCCGGCAGCACGGCGAGGATCTCGATGCCTTCCATGTACTGTTCGATGTCGGCTCGGTAGACCGTACCGACGACGGGTCCACCGGGCACCAGGGACGCCGCGAGTACGCCCTTGGGCAGCTTGGCTCCCGCGGCACGCCACGTGGCCTGCTCGCCGTTGAGGCTGGTGATTTCGATCTCAATGCGACGAGACATAGGGTTCTAATCTAGTCCACGGTCATAGTCGAGATATTTCACGGACGTTTAAGCCAAATTTAGATTCCGTGTCTAGCATGGCGTCGTGACTACTGGCCCTACGGACCCGAACGACTCCCCACCGACCACTCCACCCATCTTTGAGCAACCCTCGCCGGTCGAGGCACCCGCCGCGCTCGCGCCGGACCCAGCGCCACTCTCCTCGCAGGTCCGCTCGAGTCGCGCGCCCTGGTCGACGCGTATCTCACTCTTGTTGGTCGCGGCTCTAGTCGGTGGGCTCGCCGGGCACTTCGCGTCTAACCCGTCCTCGGGATCGAATGGCGTGACCATCAACGCCGTTTCGACGGCGCCCGGGGCCGGCGTGCTGCCCAACGGCATGAGCATCCCGAAGCTCGTCGATCGAGTCCAGCCCTCGGTCGTGTCCATTGACGTAAAGGGCAGTGGGGAAGAGGACCAGGGTACCGGCATGATCATCACGTCGAACGGTCTGGTCGTGACCAATAACCACGTCATCGCCGCCGCCGCCCAAACCGGCACCATCACGGTCACCCGCACCGGCTCGACCAAGAGCATCCCCGCGGTTCTCGTGGGCACGAATCCCATCGACGACGTGGCGCTGATCAAGATCCAGAACGTCTCGCACTTGCCCACGGTGACCTTCGGTAACTCGAACGATCTGGTCGTTGGTGACGCCGTAGTGGCGATCGGCAACGCGCTAGGCCTCGCCGCGGGAACGCCGACGGTCACCTCGGGTATCGTCTCGGCGCTCGGTCGCACCGTCACCGCGGGAACGTCGACCTCGACCGAGACCCTCGACAACATGATTCAAACCGACGCGGCGATCAATCCGGGCAACTCGGGAGGACCCTTGCTCGACAGTTCGGGCGACGTGGTGGGCATGAACACCGCGGTCGCGGGCACGCTCGCTGATGGCACCAACGCCCAGAACATCGGTTTCGCCATTCCCGCGGCGACGATTGAGTCGCTGCTCAAGACCTTGAAGGCGGGCGAGAGCGTCGTCAACCACGGCGCCTTCATTGGCGTAGAGATCACTTCGATGAACGCCGAGTTGCAGGCTGAGTACGGCTTTACGGTCTCGAGTGGGGCCGTGGTGATGAGCGTCATCACCGGCACTGGCGCCGCGGCGGGTGGCGTGCGCCAAGGCGACATCATCGTGGGCATCAACGGCACTGCCATCACGAGTGCCCAGGACGTCTCGTCGGTGATCTCGGCTCTCAAGCCCGGCGACGTCATCACACTTCAGGTCGTGCGCGGTACCAAGCACCTGACCTTGCACGTCACGTTGGGTTCCGCGCCCAAGTCGGGCTAGGCGAGCGTCGCGATTCCCCCGTCGACGGGCAAGATGGCGCCGGTGATGTAACTCGCGGCGGGTGACGCCAGGAAGATGGCCGCGCCGGCCATATCGCTGGGCTTACCGATCCGCTTCATCGGCGCCGCGGCGGCGATCGAGTCACCGAAAGCCTCGAGGGTCGACTTCATCATTTTTGATTCAAAGGGACCGGGGGCGATCGCGTTCACGGTCACGAGAGGGGCCATGTGCTTGGCGAGGTGGCGAGTGAGCTGGTGCACGGCCGCCTTGGACGCGGAGTACGCGTAGGTTTCGAATGCCGGTACGTGGATGGCGTCGATTGAGCCGATGTTGATCACGCGCGAGGGTGCTTCGGCGCTGGCCTCGGCCTCGAGCAAGGGGCATAGGAATCTCGTGAGGTGAAAGACACCCTTCACGTTAAGGGCCAGCACGCGCTCGAAGGCGGCCTCGTCGTAGTCGGCCATCGGTGCACCCCAGGTGGCGCCCGCGTTGTTCACGAGCACGTCAAGGTGCTCTTCACGTGAAGCCAGTTCACTGGCGAGTCGTCGACATTCGTCCTCGCGCGACAGATCCGCTGGCAGCGAGACGCAGGTTCCGTGCGCACTGAGTTCGGCGGCGAGCGCGTCGCACACCTCGGCCTTACGCGAGGAGATGTAGACCTTCGCGCCCGCGTCGACGAATCCGCGCGCGATCATCTCGCCGATCCCTCGACTTCCGCCGGTGACGAGCACCACCTTGCCCTGGACGTCAAAGAGAGAGTTCATGAGGCGCAGTGTAGGTCAGGCGTCACGGCCGATTAGGAGGGCCGTGCGTGGACGAGCGAGTTCCGGGCGTCGTTCATGTGCGATGGTGAGAGCTTCTTCGACGTCGAACGCTTCGACGATCTCTTGTTCGAGGCCCGTCGAGAAGTCACCCCAGAGCACGCGAAACTGGTGAGGCTGGGCGTAGCCCAACGAGCTGCTAGTTGCCGACGCGAAGGTTGGCGGCCGCGAACGCGCTGGCGGGATCCTTGTTCGCGTCGACGTACTCGGCGCGAATGGTCCACACGCCGCTCGCCGTGAAGTTAAAGGCGCATTGCACCTGGTCGTACTTGGTGATGTTCTGGTAGCCACAGACCAGGTTGGGCTGATTCGAATTAGCGGGTGACTGGGCGACCATTCGCACGAAGCCCGTCACGTTCGAGGGCAGCACGTCAACGATGATGTTGAATGTCCCGTTGCTCGCCGAGGGCGGCGCGCTGTTGTTGCTGTAATCAAAGAACAGTGTGGTCCCGGGACTCCCGCCGCTGGCGACCGTGGTATCCGCGCCAGCCGGCAGGGCGATAAACCCAACCGTGGCGGCAACCACCAACGCAGCACACAGCATTCTTCGCATGAATTCAAGTATAGCGCCAGTTTTGCACAGCCTCCGCCGATAATGTACGTTATGTAAAGTTCCGCATCTTTAAGCCTCCATCGGAGCCGTGGCACCCTCTCAACACTCACCGGTCCCGTTTTTTTCGAACGCCAAGACCCACTTGTTCGACCACGCTCTCTGCGCCTCACGACGTTGATACGTACGCGCAGCTAACTGGACACTACGCGTGGCGACGGCCTAGAAGTCCCTTTTGGGCTCTTAATGCCGATCGATGGCACCAACTACGGGCGACTTGTGATGTCCAGAGGAGTTGCCCTTAAGGACCCATTTGGACCCAGAGCCTCTCACCTGGACGTGGATGCACCTAGCGAGGTCCAATGGCTCATTGGCCCAACTTCAGGGGCGAATCAGAACATCGTGGGCCAGTAATCCGAGCATAGTACCTGATGAACGTTAGTTTCCTCGTAGAATTCACCAGTTTGACGCGTTCTCAACGCTCCTGTCCCGTAGGCTGGAACTTGGCAGTTTTGACTGCTTTGATGTCACCCCACAGCGTTGTGGATACACGTGACCAACCCAACTGCGTTCCTCGACGCGAGTGTTCATCAACTCGCCGAGGCCCGAGCCATGTCGGCGACTCGTTCGTCCGCCAGCCCTTCGGATCAGGAACGCTGGTCAAGGAGAGAGAACAATGCGCAGGATTTCGCTGATGCTGCTGGCGTCGCTGATCACTACGGTGGTCCCCTACTCAACACCGGCCAACGCTGCCGTGACGGTCAGGCACCCTAAACCCATTTCGCACTACCACGTGACGGCCAAAGTCGTCGACTTCGTTGCGCTCGCCATCGACGCCCAGGCAGTACGTCTCAACGTGGGCCAGTTACGCGCCCAATGGCAACTCGTGGCCAACTGCGAGGTGGATGGCAAATGGTCCATGGTTGGTCCGGCGTATTCGGGCATCGGTTTTCTTAACAGCACTTGGGAACAGTACGGCGGTTCCCGGTTCGCCCCGTTCGCTGGGGAGGCCTCCGAGGACCAGCAGATCCTGGTTGGCATGCAGGTCACCGGCGGAACGGTGCCTGACCAGTACGGGTGCTCACCAACGGGCTGGTAGCGGTCTCTAGCTTGTTGGTTCGTCGCCCGACGCGACAGCTTGCTTTTTCTTCTTTTTTTTCTTTTTCTTCTTCTTTTTCTTTTTCACCACCGTGACGCCCTGATCCAACGTAAGAGGCGCCACCACGTCTTCGGCAGCGCTCGCGACGAGCGAGGGTCCATTCACCAGTGGCGCACCGACTCGGTCTTGCGCTTGATCGTTCAGCGCGCGCGGTGGATCGAGTGAACCTCGTTTCTTCATCGACGAAGAGTCGAGCGTTTGCGCAGGCCCATTCACCGCCGCGAAGGCCGCCGCGAGTACTTCGGGTGGGTACTCTCGAGCGAGTCGCTCGGCGAGAGACGGACCCACATGGTGGGCCGCTTGACGACGTGCTCTCGGAAGCTGAATCAAAAAAAGAAGCAACGGCGACGAAATGACGAGGACGACGATCGTCCAACCCAGCCAGTGAAACGAGACGAACTGGGAAATCGCGACCTGGCCGTCGGATTGGATTCGACCCGTGATCGTGACACGCTGGCCCGAGGCGACGAAATCTTTGAACTGACCTTGCGTGGCTCGAAACTGCGAGGACAGGAGTCCGGTATTGATAATGGTGAGGCGCTCCCTGGCGTTCTTGAGCGACGTGGTCTGGATAACCATCGCTCGAATAAGGGGCTTAATGAGCCAAACCGGAACGACAAGGAGAATCACTGCGAGTAATCGGTCATAGGCCCGACGTACGCGCACGTCAATCGATCGCCGAAACAGGAGGATCAGCGCCATGCCCGCGGCGAGGAACGGTAACGAGGAACTCAGCCATCCGAGTCCCCAGACCGTCGCGACCGTCACTCCCTTTAATTCCGAAGGTGAGACCACCCACGGGTCGACGATGTTCGCCGCGTCGCCCTTGGTCTGGAAGTTGCCGTTCGCGAATACCTTGACCACACGGTGCGTGTACTCGACGGTAAAACCTGGCGGGATGAACGTCACGGTATCGCCCTTGTGCAACACGGCACCGGTCGCCAGGGGCCGGTCGATGACCAAAGACCCGACGCAGACTTGGGGACACATCGAGGTGCTGTCAACGCGATAGAGCGATCCCCCACTCGCGATCCAGCCAACCTGGGCGAGGACCGCGATGACGATCACGAGAAACAAGAGCCTAATTTCTAAGGGGAGTCGCGCGTGCGGGTGTTCGTTCTTACGCCGTTCACGTCTTGCTTCTCGTCGCGTTCGCTCCGCGGGTCCGAAGTTCATCGCGGTCCCCGTTGCGTACGGTGCGTTTAGTCGATCGCTCAAAGGATCACCACGCCCGTCGGATACGACAATTGCGCCGAGAACGTCGAGTTGTTCTCATAGAACACGAGCGGTAAGAGCACGTGCAGACCCGCCACGCCCGTCGCGGGGGCCGAGGCGACCTTCATAGTGATCGTCACCGTGACCGGACTCGCGAGCGCGGGGCCCGTCATTGCGCGCGTCGCCAGCGTGTTCGCGAGCACGCTGGTGCTGGGTGTGGCGCAAGCTCCCGCGCCCGCGGGCGCGACGCACGTGGTCGTTGCTCCCACGAGGGTCTGGACGGTGACCTCTACCAGCGCACAGGCCGGCGACGCGGTTGTATCAGCGAGGGGCCAGAACGCGACGGGGCTGAGCGCGAGCACTCTCCCCTCCTCGTCCGCGGGATTCGTGGCGCTGTAGAGGTTCGAGACCTGGCTCTGGCTCAATTGGGTGCTAAAGAGGGCGACCTGGGCCAAGCTCCCGTTGAAGTTGTTATTCGACGGCGCGTCGGACCAACCAGAGGTGTAGGCGAAACCGAGGTGCCAGTAGATGCTGTAGGCGTCACCCGCGGTCACCGAGGACTGCGTCGCGACGAGCGCGCCGTCGACGTAGAGCTGTTCACCCGCCGGCCCGTAGGAAGCGACGACGAAGTGCCAGTTCCCGTTGTCGTAAACCCCCGGGGACGTCGCCTCAAGTTTCGCGGTCCCGGCGCCAAAGACGAGGTGACCCGCCGAATCGATCCACAAGAGTCGGTCCCAACTCGTAGGCGTAGTGTCCTTTTGGACGTTATCCGCTCCCATGATCGAGCCCGTGGTCGATGTCTTGAACCACCCTGACGCGCTGAACGACGCCGGGTTCGTGATTGTGCTCGTCGTATAGACGTCCGAGCCTGTCGTGCCTGGTGTGGAGATGGCACTGCCTCCGAGCGTGGTCGGGCCCGCCGCGCCGACCGTCACCGTTCCCTCCTCCTGGCCGGTGTTGGTGTGACCCGAGACCTCAGCGAGCGTTTGGGTTGGGGTAGTGACAGAGGGAATGGCTCCCGTGAAACCTGTCGTGCCCGTGTCGGTAAAGGGCCAGTAGAAATTAGCCCCGTCCGCGCTCACCTGGGCGTTGTAGGTCGCCTGAGTCGATTCGCCGTACAGAGTCGATATCGCCGCGGTAGATAACTGAGTCGGAAACACCGCGTAGCCATTGAGCGAACCTTCAAAATATGCAGACGTAGGCTTGTCGGTCCAGGCGGGCGTCGAGTCGAGCTCCGAGCCCCAGCCAATGTGGGCATACCCGGCGTAGTTATATGCGGCGGTCGTCGTCGAACTCGACGCGACGAGTGCTCCGTTCACGTAAAGTTCGCTGCCGTACGTGGTGCCGATCGTTATGGCGAAAAAGTCCCAAGCACCGGTGTCGTAGGCGGTCGTGCTGGTCAACTCCTTAATGGCCGTACTACTGGTCGCGGTCGCCCAGACGAGCTTGCCCGCCGAGTCAATCCACAAATCACGATCATTATCTACGGTGTTAGTCGCAGTCTGAGTGTTTGAGAAGCCGAACAGCGTGCCCTGAGGGTGACTCGTATTGAACCAACCGGTGATGGTGAAGTTCTCGGGATTGCTCTCCGAGACGTACGTCTCCATCTCCCCCGTCGAGCCGTCCAGGGCCGCCGCAGTCGAAGACAATTTGGTCATGCTGGCCCCGTAGGTCACTCCGTAATACGGAAGTGCGTAGTTCCCGTTACCCGAGGTGTCGTTGAAGTACTGCACGCCACAGCCCGGCGACGAAAGCGCGGCCTGGACGCCGCTCACCGAACCCGTCGTACTGAACGTGCTCACCGCGCTCGAGGCGCTCGTCGACAATGTTCCAGTAGGAAGAGGATCTCCCGAGCAAGTGGTCGCGTTGGTAGTTGAAATCGATCCGGTCGCGGGCGTGCACACGACCGACGTGGGGGTCGTAGCGGACATCACGAGGTTCCCGCTTGAGAACGTATTGAGGACGTTCACGATGGTCGTCGTAAAGAGGGCGGCGGACGCGACGAACGCCGGCAGCAAAGCGTATCCGAGCACCGTGAGTGAGAGCCCGCCGAGCATTCGAGATCTCCGGCGTCTGAATGGTGCTTTCTTCATTTACGGCTTTCTGTACGGCTCGACCCTCGCCACCGTGAGAGGGCCACGCCCAGTTGAGACACTACGCCCGGCTGGCTTGAAACGACTTCGCTGCCCCACGAGCCCGAAGGCTCCGCGAGGCAGCGAAGTTCGTCACGACCTGATGGTTAGGACTGGTTCCAGGTCATCGTCTGAGAGGCGGTCAGTCCCTGATCGATGTTGGTGGCGCTCGAATCGAGCATCACCGTAAAGGTGTAGGGCTGATTGGCGCCGGCGGCGAGCGCGGTCAAACCCTCGGGCGTCGTGGCCTGATTGATCGTGGTACCAGAGACCGACGCGAGTGTCGCTGAGCTGGTGGGCAAAGCGGCGCACGGTGAGGTGCTCGCGGGCACGAGGCAGTGGCTACCGGCGGTAGTTGAACCGAGGCTGATCTCAATGTCCACCTTGCCGCAGAACCCTGAGGTGTCGCTTCCCACGTAACCGTTGGCGTTGGACGCCGCGGCGGCACTGCAGGTGGCGAACACCAGGCTGTCCAGCGAGGCGGCGATGGTCCCGTTATTGGTCATCGTGATCGTCGTCGAAAGCGGCGTGCCACCGGCAACCTGGTTGAGGGTGCCTACGAGCTTGTTGATCGAACAGTTCGCCGAGTTCGACGCCGTCACCGTTCCGCCAGAACCCGAACCTGTCGAGTAGCACGTTACCGCCCCATTTCCTTCCTCGAGCTGCATCGTTCCTGATGAGAAGGTATTAGCGTTGTTCACGATCTGGGCGCTGAAACCTGCGAAGGTCACGGCGGCGGTCGTGGATAACGCGACAACGGCCACCACGGCCGCTACCAGGCCAGCAAAATGGCCCGTCATACTCTTAGACATTGGCATGGGATCAGTCCCCCTTCGGACATTTCTCTACAAACTGTTCGGTAGTTTGAATAGTGCAGAGTATACACAAGCGAATGGTCCCACACAATTAATTTGTAATTACATTTTTGTAAGATTTTTTCGATCGTCTACAACGCTACGTTTCCTTTCATTTACTGGGATTTTTCCTATATTATCTGTAGTTTAACAGTCAGCGGTATGATATAAAACTCAAGAATACAGTCACCTGGGCGCTCTTGAGTTCCCCGTCCCTGGGCTAGTTTTACACAGGTCATGTCTCCAAATACGTCCCTTTCCCCCCGCCAACTGGCCAAAGCGGTGTCCATGGTGGCCCTGGGCGGAGGTGTCGGGACCCTGCTACGTGACCTGCTCCTGCGCTCGAACTGGCTGAGCGCCACCGCCATCCCCCGAGGCTCGGCGGTCTACGGCAGCAACATCGGCTCTTGGACCCACCAGATCCCTTGGATGTTGCTGGTGATCAACTTCATCGGGGTTCTCGCCGCCACTGCGGCCCTCGCCGGGCCCTTGCGACACCATGATCCCAACGACCTCACCAGGCTGGTACTCGTCACGGGGTTTTTTGGTGGTTTCACTTCCTACTCCAGCCTTTTCGTCGCCATCGCGGCGATATGGCACCTGTCCGCACCCGCCGGGGTTGGGGTGCTCGTGGGGGCGGTTGTTTCGGGGGGCGTCGCGGGCTGGATTGGACTGAAGGTCCGCCCGCGATGACGCTTTTACTCGTCACGATCGCCGGCGCCGTGGGCTGCGTCGTACGCTACCTAGCTGAATACACCGTTCGTCGCCACCACCCCACCAGGCGTCCCTGGGCTACCGTCGGCGCCAACGCCGTGGGCACTGCCTTCGCGGGCTGGCTAGCGTACCGTCTCCTCGGTGACGCCGACGCACACGTGCGCTCGATCCTGCTCACCGGATTTTGCGGAGGACTGACCACGTTCTCCTCGGCGTTCGCAATACCCGCGGTGTTACAGCGCGAACACCACGTCGGCTATTCGCTCACCCTGGCACTCGCCACTCCGGTACTCTGCGCGGGCGCGTTCCTCGTGGGTATGTCACTCGCGCACTGACGGCGCGTCAAACCTCGGTCGGATCAGGGGATCAAGAGACGCGCACGACAACGCTCGACGAGCCAACGAAACGTGACGTCGGGCGCCTCGAGTAATTCGGGGTGCCACTGGACGCCGAGGACTTCGGCGTCGGTGGTCTCGAAACCCTCGACCACGCCGTCGCTGGCGAAAGCGCTCGCACGAAGACCGTCGCCCAGGCGTTCAATGGTCTGGTGATGCAGCGAGTTCACCTTGGCGTGTTCACCAACGAGGCCCGACAAAATGGTCGAGGGCACACTCGACACGTCGTGGGTGGCGGTGCGCCCGTCGACGTCCCACTGGGGATGGCCCGCTCCCTCGTCGAGTTCGACGTGTTGATTGAGCGTGCCGCCGTGAGCGACGTTGACGAGTTGAAAGCCGCGACAGATCGCCAGAATCGGCAAGTCGCGCTCGCGCGCCGCCTCGTAGAGCGTGAACTCCCATTCGTCGCGGTCAGTCTCAAGCACTCCTAGATCCTCCTCGGGCTGGGCCCCGTAGCGGGCGGGCTCGACGTCGGCTCCCCCACTAAGGACGAGGCCGTCCAGGTGTTGGACCATCTCTCGAGCGTCGGCGTCTCGCGTGAGCTCAACCGGCAGACCACCCGCGAGAGCGATCGAGTGCACGTAGTCGGTGAAATGCAGGTCGACCGAGAGCCCGGACATTCCCTTGGGCACCGACGAACCGAGCAGTGACGCGGGCCAGCGCCTGCCCGTCACTCCGATCAGTGGACGTACCATCACCCAATCCTATGTTGCGTCGCTCGCCCAATGGCTACACGAAACCCGCACTATCGCTAACGGGACGCGGCGTCCTCGGTCGCGACCAGGTGGCGCGCAGCCCGGGCCTCGTCCACCCGTGAGACCGGCGTGGTCTGGGGGGCGCGGTGCAGTGAGTCGGGGTCAGCTATCGCGCGTTGTTCGATGCGCTCGAGCGCCTCGGCGAGCGCCTCGAGGGTCTGGGGACTCTCGGTCTCGGTGGGTTCGAACATCAACGCCTCATCAACGATCAATGGGAAGTACACCGTCGGGGCGTGGAAGCCTTCCTCGAGCAGGGCCTTGGCGACGTCGAGACCGCGCACGCCGTAAGCCTCCTTCAGCTTCGTGGCGCTCAGCACGCATTCGTGCATGCAGACCCTGTCGTAGGCGGCGGGCAGGGTCTTTTCGATCCGCTTGCGCAACCAATTCGCGTTCAACACCGCCAGTTGTGCCACGCGCGTCAGCCCGTCACCACCGTGCACGTCAATGTAGGCCAGGGCGCGCGCCAGGACCATGGCGTTGCCGTGCCAGCCGTGCACGCGTCCAATCGAGTGAGCCGGCCGTTGCCATTCGTACGCACCGTTCGCGCCACGCACGGCCCGGGGTCCGGGTAGGAACTCCTCGAGTCGCGCGGACACCGCCACTGGTCCCGCACCCGGTCCTCCGCCTCCGTGGGGCGTCGCGAAAGTCTTGTGCAGGTTCATGTGCACGATGTCAAAGCCCATGTCGCCCGGTCGCACCGCGCCCAGAATCGCGTTGAGGTTCGCCCCGTCGTAGTAAAGCAGCCCGCCCACGTCGTGCACGGCCGTGGCGATCTCGATGATCTCCTCTTCGAACAGTCCGACTGTGTTGGGATTGGTAAGCATGATGCCCGCGACGTCGGGCCCGAGCGAGCACTTGAGGGCCTCTAAGTCCACCAGACCTCGATCATTCGAGGGAATGGTCGTGACCTCGTAGCCCCCGAGAGTGACCGAAGCCGGATTGGTTCCGTGCGCCGAGTCTGGGATAAGCACGCGGTTTCGCACGTCTCTCCTTGATTGATGGAAGGCGCGCATGAGCAAGAGTCCGGTGAGTTCACCCGCCGCTCCCGCCGCGGGCTGCAAGGTCGCGGCGCTCATGCCCGTGATGACGCAGAGCTTCTCTTCTAAGCTCACGAGCAACTCGAGCCAGCCCTGGGCTAGTTCGGCGGGCACACCGGGGTGCACGGTGTTAAGACCCGGGTCGGCAGCTATCGCGTCACAGAACTTCGGGTTGTACTTCATCGTGCAGCTGCCCAGAGGGTAGGCGCCCAGGTCCACCGAATACTGGCGATGCGAGAGTCGCGTGAAGTGGGCAACGAGATCGCGCTCCGAAAGCTCGGCGAGGGCGACCGTGCCCTTGCTTAGGTGTTCGGCGGGCACCAATTGGTCGAGCGGCGTCGCCGGTACGCCCGTGGTGCGCAATTGATACGAGGAGCGTCCGGACACCGAAAGCTCGAACATCGTTGGCTCGCTCTCGTGGCCGAGCAACGGCGCCGACGCCGCGCGCCCGCCTGGTGCTGAAACGTTCGTCGCCATCAGCGCACCGCCTTTCGCAGGGTGTCGACGTAGTGATCGATCTGTTCACGGGTACGTCGTTCGGTCACCGTGACGAGCATGACGTTCTCGGCGTCGTCAATCGAAGGATCGAATCCTTGGCAGAGTTCGCCGACGCTCAACCCGCCGAGAACGCCGTCGTCGCACATCGCACGCAGGACGTCACTCGCCTTTTTGGGCACCCGTAAGGCGAACTCACGAAAGAACGGAAGGGTCGACGTCGCACGCACCCCGTCGATCTTGAGCGCCTCGTCGAACAGGTAGTGCGCTCCCTGGGCGCACCGGGTCGCTACCTCGCGCAGTCCCTGCGTGCCCAGCCAGCCCAACTGGATCGCGGCGGTCACCGCCATGAGGGTCTGATTCGTGCAGACGTTCGACGTCGCCCTCTCGCGACGGATGTCCTGTTCACGCGCGCGCAGCGTCGTGACGAAGGCACGCCTGTCGTTCGAGTCCACGGTCTCGCCGACGATACGCCCCGGTAGACGCCGGACTTGTTCACTACGGCACGCGAAGAGCCCCAGGTAGGGCCCACCAAAGGCGAGCGGTGTCCCAAAGGGCTGACCCTCGGCGACAAAGACGTCCGCACCCCACTCGCCCGCGCTCTTCAAAACTCCGGCCGCCACTGGGTCGGCCGCAACGACGAACAACGCGTCGTGCTCGACACCCCAGCGCTTCGCTTCTGCAAGGTCCTCGAGCACGCCGAGGTAGTTGGGGTAACTCGCCACGATCGCCGCGGCGTCGGCGAGGTCAACGCTCTCCCACTGGGTGCGTCCGTCAAGCAACGGGACCTCGACGAGCTCGTGACCGGTGCCGGCGGCGAACGTGCGCGCGACCTGGCGCCAGTGCGGGTGAACGCCCGTTGAGACGATCATCTTCTGGCGACCCGTGGCACCCGCGGCCATATTGAGCGCCTCGACGAGCGCGGTCGCGCCGTCGTAGAGCGAGGCGTTGGCGATCGGCAGTCCGCTCAGTCGCGACACCAAAGTCTGATACTCGAAGATCGCCTGGAGCACGCCTTGGGCGACCTCGGGCTGGTAGGGCGTATAGGCGGTGACGAACTCCGAACGCGAGGAGAGCATCTTTACTACCGCCGGAACCTCGTGGTCGTAGGCGCCCGCGCCGGCGAAACAGGCGAGCGCCGCGCTCTGGCCCTTGTTGGCGCGCGTGAGGCGACTGAAGTAGTCCGCGACGTCCGGCTCGCTCTGGCCGGGCGCGAGGTCGAGTCCGCCGCTCAGGCGAACCGCCGCGGGAATGTGATCAAAAAGCTGCTCGAGCGACGACATGCCGAGGAAACCCAGCATCGAGTCCACTTCCTCATTCGTGTGCGGTAGGTAGTCGGCCACGTCATTTCACCTTTCGTACGAAGGGCAGCGCGGCGACGCTGGCCTTTACCTCGCGTCCGCGCAACTCGACCTCGAGCGGCGCCCCGACCTCGAGTAACTCATTACACAGCCCAAGCCCGATGCCGCGCTCGAGCACAGGCGAGAAATTCCCCGAACTGAGGGCTCCCAGGTCGCGGCCCTCGAAGTGCACGCGTGCGCCATCGCGCAGCGGTTGGCGGCCCTCGACGAGCACGCCCGTGAGGTGACGACGTGGCCCGCTCGCCCTTTCGCGCTCGACCGCAGCCCTTCCTCGAAACGTCGACTTCTGCCAACCGAGCACCCAGCCGAGGTTCGCTTCGAGCGTCGTTGAGGAGAGACTCAGTTCGTGACCGTAGAGCGGTAGCGCCGCCTCCAGGCGCAGCGTGTCGCGTGCGCCGAGTCCGGCGGGCGTGATACCCGCTCGCACGAGCGCGCGCAAGAGTTCTTCGGCGATTTCGTGGGGTGCGGCGATCTCGATACCGTCCTCACCGGTGTAGCCAGTGCCCGCTACGCGCACTTCGCTGCCGCGATAGCTGAGTCGCTCGACGTGAAAGCGCGCGACCTTGGCGAACGCAGGCTCGACCTGGGCGACCTTTTCACGCGCGCGTGGTCCCTGTACCGCGAGTACGCAGCGCTGGTCGGTGACGTCGAGCCCCGGCAGCGCCGAAGTGACCCCCGAGGTGTTTGAGGCATTAGGCATGACGTCGAACTCGTGCTCGCCGACCCACCACACGATGATGTCGTCCACGACGAAGCCGTCCTCGTTCAACAGGTGCGTGTACTGAGCGCGACCTGGCGCGATCTTCGTGAGGTCGTTGGTGAGCGTTTCCTGCAGGGCGTCGAACATTGCGTCGCCGTCACAACGCACTGTACCCAGGTGCGAGACGTCAAAGACCACCGCGTCTCGTCGGCACGCGAGGTGTTCAGCGACCGTTCCCGACGCGTAGGCGAGGGGCATCTCCCATCCTCCAAAGGGGACGATCTTCGCGCCGAGTTCGACGTGCGTGTCGTATAAGAAGGGGCGCCGGCCGCTCACGTCAGTCACACTAGGCCGCGAAATCACCCAGGGTTCCCAGGTCGTGCTGCTTGAGCAACTCGACGAAGTCGCGCTGGTACACCACCAGCAACTCCACCTCGGGATAGAGCGCGCGAAACTCACGGACCTTCTGGTTCTTCTTGGTGACCAGACGTTGCTCGAGCACCGTCAATTCGATGAACAGCGGTATCGAGGGCAGGTAGAAGTCGGGGCGAAAGGCTCGCACCGGTCGCCCGTCGTCGTTCCAGGCGAGGGGGAACTCGAGGGGTTCGTAACGCCACTCGATGCCGTAAAGGTTGAGCAGGGTGGCGAAGAGCTGTTCACTCGGATGCGCGAACGAACTCGTCGCGCAGGCATTGAAACTGGGGTGGCGAAGGTGATCGTCGCCACGTGATGACAGGGGCGTCACGCCGAGCGGTGCTCCCTCTCCGACGTCAGTAGTTGTTCCTTTTGAATCGTGGTGGAGAGTTCGGCCACCACGTTGGCCAACGGCACGATGTTAAAGACGCCCTGTCCGCCGCGCAGCAGGTCCACCAGGTCACCGTCATCGTGAGCGAGCACCGAGCCGGCGTCGCTCATCACGAGACTGCTCGACGCCAAGTCGACCCCTAGCGCGCTGCGCAAACATTCAACGGCCTGGCGAGCGCGCGAGAGCGAGATGCCCGAGTTAAGCAAGGACTTGATGACCTTGACCTCGAGGACGTCGGAGTAGGAGTACTCGCGCTTTGATCCGCTGCCGTGGGCCGCGGTGATCGAAGGCGTGACGAGGCTGGTGCGCGCCCAGTAGTCCAACTGACGGTACGTGACGCCCGCGAGGCGACACACCGTCGGGCCACTAAATCCCGAAGTAAGAGAATTTGCCATTCGAAGTCCCTCCCGACCGAGGCATTTTCAGACTATCCCGTTGGACTACATGATTGTAGTTTGCCGTAGACCTATTCGACAAATAAATCAGGACGACCAAGGGACGGCGAGGAGGCTTCCGCGTGCAACCGAGGGGGTATCCGACCCGCGCGACGGGCGAGAAAACCCGCCGAAACAGCCTCTTTGAGCGCCCGGGCCATCAATACCGGTTCCAAGGCCCGATTGATCGCCGAGGCGGCGAGCACCCCGTCACAGCCCAATTCCATGGCGAGCGCCGCGTCAGAGGCGGTACCGACCCCGGCATCGAGCAGGACGGGTACCTGGAGTCTTTCGCAGATCAGACTGATGGCGTGGGGGTTTCGGATGCCCAGCCCCGAGCCAATGGGCGAACCGAGCGGCATCACCGCCACGCATCCCGCCTGCTCGAGTCGCTGGGCGACGATCAGGTCGTCTGAGGTGTAGGCCCAGACTTGAAAACCCTCACGCACCAACTTCTCGGCGCCCACCAGGGTCTCGGTGGTGTCGGGTAGCAACGTGACGTCGTCGCCAATGACTTCGAGCTTGACGACGTTGGTGTCAAAGGCCTCGCGAGCGAGTTGGGCGACCTTAAAGGCCTCGGCGGCGCTGTAGCAACCGGCCGTGTTGGGCAGTAGGTCAAAGCCCAACTCCTTTAAGACGTCATAGATCGAACCCTCGACCGACGGATCGACCCGGCGAAGCGCGACCGTGGCGATCGAGGCCTGCGAGGCGGCGAGGGACGCCTTGAGCACATCCAGGGAGCGAAAACCTCCGGTGCCCATGACGAGACGCGACGAGGA